>JACCDO011098064.1_pt1 | contig 17296 bp, 28 predicted proteins | sample 7446101 | NCBI WGS metagenome assembly JACCDO01 (sample SAMN15323440, study PRJNA562643) | freshwater metagenome | isolation source: river surface water | place: USA:Blue River Watershed | collected 2017-08-16 | reverse complement strand
TATCATAAAGCTCATTTTGTGATACTTTATAATCATACTTTCATATTATCATAATTGTCATTATAATTTATAGCTTGACTATTTCATTGCATTAATAATTTCTCATTAATAAGAGTTAAATCCCTTTCCTACTTATATATATCTATATCTTTTTAATGTAATCTTCATAAAAATTAATATAGATATAATCATCAAAAATCCCAACACAAAAAAGTGATTAGCAGATTAAAGGAACATCCCTTGATATATTTAATCCACCTTTTAATTCATAAATAGTTTTACTTAAATCTCCAATTAAACTAAGAATAGCTAAATCTGGATAATTAAATTGATATATTTTTTGGTAGTAACTTTTAATAACATTATTAATAGCTAAACCTTGAAGATTCTCTTCTTTTAATAATCCATCAAATACCATTTCGATATTTATGTTAGTATTTTGCTCTAAATATTTTAAAAGAATTTCATAATTTTTAAAGAAATCTGGATCATTTTTAGCATTTACTAAAATATTATAAACACCATTTAAATCTTTATAATTTAATAAATAACTAACTAAAAAAGATACAAATTGTACAATATAATCTTCATTATTTGAATCACCAATATTTGTATTACTATTTAAAACTAAACTACCAGTTATACAAGATAATTGTAAATTATTAATTAAGGTTCTCATACCAGCTTTTGGTTGATTATTAATAAATGTTTTTAAATCTTCTTCAGAATAATGTATTCCTTCACAACCAAGTATGTATTTTAATCTATTAAAAGCACCAACAACATCAATATCAATAAAATCTAATTTTATATTAAATCTATCTAATAATGCTGGATCAATTTTTCTAACCTTATTTGTAGTAGCAATGAAAGCTACTTTTGGTTGAAAATTCTCCATTAAACCATTTTTTAAAACAGTCATAGCTTGAGAACTTAATTGGTCAAACTCTTCTAGTACACATATTTTTTGTTTTGATTTAATTGCTGGTTTTCTTAACCAAGGCTTTAATTCTTCGTCAATATTTTTTAGTGATCTATCCATAACCATTAAATCATTTGGATGTTGAATAATACTTCTTATAATAATATTATTAATAGTTGTTTTTCCAACTCCGTGTGGACCAAATGATAAAATATTTCCACTAATAAAACCATTGTCAATTACTTCTTTAATTTGATTATATTTATTCATATCCGGAAATACAATCTCCTCAAATGTTTGAGGAGCGTATTTTGTAAACCAAGCTGAATTTTGAATTATTTTACCAACATTAGCATTAGTACTCATTGTTTACCTTAGAAAATTGAAATTTTATTTTGAATAGCAGCACTTAAATCTTTAATTTCATTTAAAGATTCTACGAATAATAAAGTTGTAATAGTTAAGTCATTTGCAGTTTCAACATAATATTGATATTCTAAATCAGAACCATTTTCATTTTTATTTCTATAAATTCTTAAAATAATATGATTTGCTCTTGAAATTGGGAAAGGATTTCTACATGATAATTTAATAATATTATCATCAGTTGTTTCTTCTCCTAAAATAATTTCATAAACATCTTGAGCTTCAACACTAATTAATTCATTAGTAGTTTTATTTATTTTAAAAATCATATTTACCATTGTAGTATTTACAGCTTCTACAACGTTACTTACTTTTTCTAACTCAATTTCAGTTTCGAATATCTTTTCGTGGAAGTTTGGATAAATATCAATTCCTCTTTTATCTAATGGAATATCATTTTCATCAGCTCTGTCAATTTTTAATTTTGTATCTGCTCTATCTGCAACAATTTTTGAGATTAAATATTTTTTCTCGATTTCATCTTCAAATATTTTTACATAATCTCCACCTTTAATTAACTTCATTAATTTAGATGTTTTTGCTGGATTAATAATACAAAAATCATTTTCACCAAATAATTTATTTAAGTCACAATAAATAAATCCTCCAAATTTTTCTAATTGAATTACCCCTCTTTTAACATTTAAGAAATCTTCAGATTTTGCACCTTGAGATAAGAATTCAAGAATTGTTCTAAACCCTCCATAAAAAGCACTTTTGAATGAACTTAATTCAACCATTCCTTCAAATTTAATATTATTTAATCTTGTTTCTGGTGATTCATTTCCAAGTTCAGCTAAAGTATTATTTACTTCATCATCTAAACTCATATCAATTGTTCTATTCATATCTATTGGTAAATCAAATGATTGTCCAACAACTTGTTGTTGTTTAATCTCATTTTCCATAACATTCATTAATTGAGTAGCTTGAACTTCTGGAGCTACTGTTGGATTAACTTGTGGAGCCATCTGAGGAGCAGAAACTGGAGCAGAAACTGGAGCTACTGTTGGATTAACTTGTGGAGCCATCTGAGGAGCAGAAACTGGTGCAGCTACTGGTGCAGGTCCAACATGAACTGGATTAACAGTTTGTGTCATATTTGTCATAGCTGGAGCACCAACTGGTTCAATATGTACTGGATTAACTGTTTGAGCCATAGGAGTCATATTAACTGTATTTGGATTAAATGGTATTTCAGTTGTTTCAATTACTTCAACTGGAGCAGCTTGAACTGGAGGGATATTAAATGTTTCTGGTGCAGCTACTGGTGCAGATGGTGCAGAAGGCATTCCGAAATTTGGCATAGTTGGGATTGATGTACTCATTATTTATTTTCCTTTGAATCTTTATTTAATTTGTGATTGGATTGTAAATCCGTGTATAATTTGGTTTTTATTTGTTTCACTTGATTTAAAAAAGTATGGTGTAATACTTATATAATCATTACGGCCAATAGTATCCATTAAAATAATATCAATTTCTCGACCAAATAATTGTGAAATAAAAATTTTTCCATCTGGAAATTCACATTTTTCATTTAAAACTATAATATTCCCATTAATATTTGAAAAAATTTTTATTTCTGGTTTGTCAATGTTGTCAGTTGTTTCATTTTTATCTACAAAAACTAAATTTTTTACTTTGTGTATAAATAAAGTAAATATATCAGATAACATTTTATCATCTATTTTAAATGATTCTTCTAAATCTTTATATTTATTTTTAAATTGTTGGAAAATATCCGAATTTTCTTGTAATTTAGATATTTCTACAGTTTCCTCATTAATTTCTTTTGGTTTTACTTTTCTTTGAAGACGCATTCCCATTTTATTTCTCCTATTGATATAGAATTTAATATATCTATACCTTTATATTGCCGCCGCGCGGCGGCAATTATTATAAACCTTACTTTTTTAATTTTCATTTTTCATTTTCAAAAAATTGAATTTGATTTTTCAATTTTCAAAAATTAGTGTTTTAAATTGCCGCCGCCGCGCAACGGCAAAGCTTAATATTCTCAATACGAAGCCATACCACAACGAGTCCTCATTAAATATTTATTAATGTAATTCTCAATAACTGAATCATCCCACATATTTTCAACACTATTATTTTCAAATGTTTCTACAATATTTGCAGAAGGATTATTAAAATATGTTGTTAATTCTAAAAGTGTACTACTGAATGTATATATAATTTTAGCTTTAAACATAAGTGTTTTATTAATTTTTATTGTGGTAATTACATCATCTTCTACCCAATTAAAAGGTCTATCTGAATAATTATTTATACCATCAATTAAATGGTCACATATTAATTCTTTTAACTCATCAAATTCAGGTTGTTTTAAATCTTTAAGGTTTTGTGTAATTTTAACAAAACCTTCTTCTCTAATATTATCTTTATTTTCAATTAAAGCATTTACTTTAGTTTGGAAATAAAGTCTATTTACTTTTTTATTCATCATAATTTACACTTTCTATCTAATTATAAAATTTTTTAACATCATTAAAATCAAAATATACTTCTATATCATTTAAATTAGTTGTTTCATTTTTTGGTACTAACTCCTTTTGCACTAAATCATAAATTACTGGAATTTTCTTAGTAATTAAATTTGTATCAGATATGTCACAAATTGTTTTAATATAATCCATATAAAAAGAATTCCAATTCATTGGAGTACCTTTATATTTATACCACAATGATTTTTTATTAATATTTAAAATAATTCTATCTAAATTTAATAATTGTGCTTCTACTGTTGGGATATAATCCATATAGAAAAAATCATCTAAAAATGGGTTAATTATTTCTAAGCTTTCATCACTTAGATTATAACCTCTATCTAAACATTCAATACTTAGTTGATTAAAACGTTTAAATATATAATTTAATTTATCATAGAAAAAATATCCGTGTCCAGTATTTAAAGTATATTGTTTACTTATTTTGTCGTAGTCAATACCTTTTTTAGAATTCCAAGATCTCAAAAGAGATTTTGGAAGCATTTTAATTTCTCTAAATTCAGCAAATAAATGCTGATCAGCCAACATATTCATCGGAATTACATTTATTCTCATCTTAATCCTTTTTGAAATAATTTAAATATTTTAAAATAGAATTTTCTATATTTTTCCCTCCATCAATAATACCAAAAGGTAATCCAGGATGAGTTTTTGCACTACATTCAATTACAAGTTCATTTAAATGTTCTATAATTTCATAATCTTCAATATAGAATTTTAATTCAAGTAATATATCAATATATTGAGATATTTCATTTAGAACTTTTTCAATCTCTAAATTAATATCTGAAATAACATTAATATCACTATCTTCATGTATTAAATCATATCTTCTTGTATATTTTCGATAGAATATAAACATATTAAATAACATTTTATTAAAAATATTAAATTTCTCAAGTTCTTGTTCGAGTGTATTCCATTTTATAATTTTTGGAAATTCTTTTTTCAAGTTAATCCTTATTAAGCATCAACATAAAATATTACAATATTTTCTGGAACATTATCCATATTGTCAACTGTTTCTTCATCTAATTCATCAACTATGTTTTCTCTTCCAGATACAGTTTTTACAAAATTGATATTATAATAATTATAATCACTATCTGTAAAAATAATCTCTGTATCCATTGGAGTATTTTGGTCATCTAATTTATTTACTAAATTTACTAAATCCATTAAAGTTTTTATTTTTGTCATTTTATTTCCTTATTTTTTTAAATGTATATTTGCATTTAATAATTCATCATTAAATGCCGTTAATTGTTCAAAAATTTCTTCGTCTGAATAATTTTTTCCTGATAGTGTTAAAAACCTTTTAGCAAAGTCAATATGCATTTTTTCTTTATTATCATCAAATAACCATAATAATAAATCATATGCTTCGATCAAAGTATTTTTTATTGTACTAAATTTTCTTAAATTCATATTTCTAAATATACCATTTGCATCTGGTGTATGAGAAAACTTTACTCTAATATTTTGTAATAATAATATTTTTTGATAAACATCATTATCCAAATATTCTTCTAGATATCTAAAATTAATTTTAGTCACTAGTTTTTTTAATTCTGGCATCGTAGTAAAATTATAATCCGAAAATAATAAATATAATTTAGCAACATTTACTCTAAAGTATTCATAAACATCCATTATCTCACTTTTTAAGAAATGGAAACATACATCTAATTCTTTTTCTTTAATTAGATACATATCATATAGTTTTTTATTATCCTTATTAAGTATACCAGATTGATTTTTCAAGTAATCTGGAATTTTATTAAATTGAGTTTCTATTTTTTCCAGTTTATATTTTAAACTAATAAATTCTTTAAATACATTTTCAAATTTATCTAATAATTTAATCATATTAGATCTTCTATTTTTTAATTCTTTGATAGAATGTGAATCTGTATTCATTTTATTAGTTGAACCTAAATCAACAAGTACCATTAATAATGTACTATGTTGTCCAGTTATTTCTAGTTCTTTATTTAAACTAGCTATATCAGTTTCAGAAGATATTATTTTTTCTTTCTTTATTCTAATATCTTTATCATCTTTTTTCTCAACTATTTTAATTTTCTTAATTTTATTTTTGTCTTCATTATTACTCAAGTAATCTCCTTAATAATCAGTAGTATTAACCAAGATATGTTGTGATTTATTATCTTTTGACTTCCAAAATAAATAAGAATCTAATTTTATATTATTAAACTTTTTAGTTCTTTTTAATTCAAGTAAAGTTTTATAAGCAGATGCTCTAAATAATTGTTCAAAATCATCATCTTTTGATAATTCCATATTGCAAACATCATGTAATTCTAAATGAATTTCTTCCCAATCACCTTGACCATCATAATCTTTTAATATTATTTCAAATAAACCCTCTTGAAATAAAATAGATGGAATTCTATAATCAATTGCAAATAATTCTGGAATATTAATTTTTAAATTTGTATCTAAATTTCTAGATTCAAATTCATGAATAATACCATACACGAACATATTTTCTCTTTTATTGAATATATCATTACCATAAACATTTGGAAGAAACTCATGCATCTTTTTTAACATTTCTGAATAAGTAATTTCATCATTTACTATTTCATATATAAATGTCATAAAATGTTTTCTTTTCTTTTCATCTTGAGTTAATTCAATTAAATCATCCACAAATGAAATATATTGTTTCCATTCTTTAAATAAGAAACCATTTTGTTTTTCACAAAATTTACCTTTTAAAACATAAAGTAATCTTGGATCTCCAATTCTAAAAGTTAAATCAAAATTCCAATCAATTTCTTCAATATTTTCACCAACAAATACATTATCTAACATTTCTATTAATTCTTGACTTCTTGGATAATCTGTTCTTTCATTAACATCTTCTGGATATCTCCAGAAGTTAAAATTAAACATATTAAATACAAATTGTCTAATAATTGCATCAGCTAAAGATTCAATTTTAGGGTTTGCTAAAAAATATTCCATTTCCATTTTCCTAAATGATTTGAAAAATTTATCAACAAGAGAGTAGTCAATAATATCTTTTGGAAATTTAACAATATATTTATTCTGATTTTTAAGTAATATATCATTTATTTTAATTTCGATTTTTTGTATTTCTTCATGCATTTTGGTTTCCTTTATTGTGTAATATATGTAAAATTAAATTTTCGCCTGCTTTAATAATTGCATATTGTTCATTAAAAATTGATATTACATTTGAAATATATGTATTGTATTCTGGTAATATAAATATACTACAAGTATTATGACAAGAACTTATATCATAACCTTGATAATAGAACCATTCTTTTAATAAAAATACAAAATCATTAACTTTAATTTCACATGCTAAACAAGTAGCAATACCACTCGAGCTACAAGTATAATAACCTTTAATAATATCATCTTCAATTTCTAAACGTTCTATATCTGGACAATAATGTGTTTCCAAATATATAGTTTTAAAGAGCAACATACTTATTTCTTTTTTCTCTTCTTTTTCCATATTTTCCAATATTTTCTCCTATTTTTCCAAAACTTTTTTATAAAATTCTGTTTTTTGTTTTTCGTAATCTTGATCTTCTTTGTAATTTTTTTGCTGTACTATACTTTCAGAGAAGCATTTTTCACATTGAACATAATTTAATACTGGAACTAAATATCCATTTTGCATTGGAGTAGCACAAGTATCACAAATACCTAATCCATTTAATTTTGTAATCATTTCATGAAATGTTACCTCAAAATATTTAACTCCAACTTTAGTTTGTTTTACTTCTTTTTCCATATTATTTCCTTTTATTTTTAGCCACAAATATAGACTGGGATTTAATCTTCCCAGTCTATATAATTTGCTCTACTTTCAACAAATAAAATTAATTTCTCTTTTTGTGGATCTTTGAATGCATCATGTTGAATTGTTACTGCTAGTATTTCAGTATTTCCAGATTTTAATTGTTCTGGAGAATTGAACCAAGCAGCTCTCATAATAGTTCCCAATCCATCATCTAATACTAAAAATTGGTGTTTTCCATCTCTTGATTTTGTAACACCTTTTAATTTAGCTTTTACCAAAAATTGTGGTCTTTTAAAACCTTGCCCAAATGGTTCAAAACTATCTATAAGTTTAAATAAATTCCAATCTATATCAGCTAAATCTAATTTACCTAATACATGACCAGTATTTTCAAATAATTTTCTATCTAGTTTTCTAGTTTCTTCTATTAAACTCCAATAAAAATTATTTAAATTTTCTTTCTTTAATTTAACACCACAAGCAGCTTTATGTCCACCTGTATTATTTTGGTCAATAAAAGTATTATTTTTTAATAATCCAAGAATATTAACCTCACCAACACTTCTTCCAGAACCACTATAATAAGTTCCACAATCACTTTCTTTTAAAACAATTGCTGGTTTATTAAATCGTTCAGCTAATCCTCCAGCAGTTGGACCAAGAATACCTTTTGGCCAATCTTTATTTCCAGGAATTAGAATAAATTCATTAGCTAACCAAGCTCCATAATTTGCTTCGATATTAGTCTTCAACTCAAATTGTTGATGTTTTCTAGTATCATTTAAATAGTTAATATATTCCAACCATTCATTTGATTTGAATGGGTCAGATTCAACCATATAAAAAGCAGTTTCTTCTGCTTTAGTTAATCTACCAGTAGCATTTAAAGATGGTATAAAACCAAAAGCTAAAGAATCACTAGTAATAACTGGATCTTTACATTTTCTTAACCAAGTATTTAACCAAAGTTTATTAGTTGTTCCTTGTCGATTTTGGTTCATATATTTTAAACCTTCTTTAACTATAAATCTATTAATACCAGTTAAAGGCATAACGTCAGAAATAGTAGTTAAAGTTAATTCTGGTAAAAAATATTCTCTCATATTTAAATTTATTTGGTATCTATCTACGATTGCACTTATAAAGAACCAATAAACAAATGTTCCGTTTATATCTTTAAATGGATATGTGCAACCATCTTGATGAGGGTTGATAATAAATGCATAAGGTTTACCTCTATGTTCGTCTTGTTGATGATGATCTGTAATTATTACATTAATCTTTTTTTCACGAGCAGCATCACAAGCTGGATGAGAGGTAATACCATTATCTGCGGTGATAATTAAATCTCCTTCAGACATACCATCTAAATGATGTGGTAAGAATCCATATCCTTCTTTTCTATTTGTAATAATTATACTACAATTTGGTAACATAAAATGTGTTAAAAATCCATATGTTATTAAATAAGTTCCAATACCATCAACATCACTATCGTGTACAAATCTAATATGCTTATTATTAGTCAAAGCCCAAATAAACATATCAACCGATTCCTTTAAACCAAAAAAATATTGATATCCAGGAATTTGATCCCAAGAAGTAATACTATTATCGATTTTTGATTCAAGATAATCTTTTATATCACTTGGTTGTAAAATTTCTGAATAATCTTTAGTAATAGCCATAAGTTTTCCTAAATATTATTACTATTTAAAAAAGCATTAATTAATTTACCAATAACATCTCCAGAAACTTTAATTATAATTCTACCCTCAGTTGCAAGTAAACATTCATCTTCAGACATATATCTCATAAGTAATAATAAATCTTCTTTTTGAATAAAATCATATTCCAAAATATAATTATCATTACTTAAATCTATAATATTAATTGCTCTTTTAAAAACAACTAAGAATAAATTCATGTATTTCAATATTTCATATGAACCCTCAATTGCATCCATTAAGAATGTATTTAAGTCTTTCATATTTTGTAGAACATCTTCAATCATTACTATTGAATTTTCTTTATTTAAAAATCTCAATTCAAAATTTTCTAAAATCATATTTTTAAGATCTAAAAGTAAATCATCATTTACATCACAAATGTTAATATCGCTTATATTAAGGTCAAATTGATCTTTATATTTTTCTTTAATTTTATCTTGAGTTAATCTTATAATTTCCTCTACTTTTATAATTGTAGCAGCGTTTTCTTCAATTTTTGTTTTCATCTTTTTTCCTTATTGTAAAGTTTATATTATACCTAATTTTTACTTAAAAACTTCGTTGTTAATTTTTAAGTTATTTTGATTCATCTATTAATTGTTGAACCAATGATTTTTTATTTAAATCAGGTCGTAAAGGATAATTCGTCATATTTGAAATAACTTTAGTTTTTTTATTTGATTCATCAACTAATATTACTGAAATTATATCATACTTTCTTAATTTAAGAGAAATAACTTTTTCATCAAAATCTTCAAATGAAGTATCTTCTTTATTCTCTATTGTAATTGCTATTTTAGTTTTTATTTGAGTTTCCCCTAATATATCAACTAATTCTAAATTTTTTAAGAATCGTTCATTTACTGGTATTGTTAATATACCTTGTTTGTCACCCATATCTAAAAAATAAAAATCATTTCTAAAACGCTTATCGATTGCGATAACTAAATTAAAAGAAATTTTATTTTTAATTAAATACAAAATAGTATTCCATTGAATATCTTGTTCTATTTCTAAAAGAGTCATATTACCTCTTTTTAATCAATTAATTTTAATAGATATTTATCTTCATCACTAGTATAAGGTATTTTTACTTTATACAATGTTGTTCCTGGTTCAATATAACCAAAAGGATCTACATATAACATCCTTCTTTTATGGATTAAAGTTTTACTATTATAAACTGTTTTCTCAAACTCATGATATTTTAAAGACCAATTTGTATTAATATTCTTTATGAATTCTAATAATAATTTTTCTGATTCTGCAGTATTTTGCCATTCAATAAATTCAATATTTTTATATTTAAATTTAAAATAAGCCATTTTTATTGTTCTAAAAAAATTACAAAAACCATTAAACTTATGTGATTTTTTTGTATAATTAAATAATTTCTGAATTGTTCCTGGTACTTCACGGTTATTCAATTCATTTAATTTGGATCTGAAAGTTTTTGGTTTTAAATTATTAATTAATTCAATATCAATGTTTTCATTATTGTAGTCAATATCCACTGTTTCATTGAATTTGCTTTTTGCATTTATAAATAATTCAGTAACTCCAAGTTTTTTAATATTATTTGTAAAACTATCAGCATTTTCATCAACAGTTACTTTTTCATCACATTTTGCATTTTCAACATTTTCAACAACTTCTACAATTTTATCAGCAGATTCTATAATTTTATTTACAGTTTCTACTAATTCCTCTACATCTTCAACTATTTGGTTTTCTTCAATCTCTTCATTTTTTAGCATAGTTCCAATTATTGCATTATCTATACCTCTAAGATAATCAAGATTTTTTAAACCTTCTAGTATTTCAAAATTCTCAATACCATCAAATGTTTCAATACATTTTAAATTTTCAATTTTTTTAATATTCGCTGACGACATATTTACTCCTGTTTATTATATATTATTTATATATTTTTTTATTTTTTATAGTATTATAGTATTATAATATACTATTATATTTTTTGTAATTCTTCAAAATTACAAAACCAACCAACACAACCAATTTTTCCTTCTTTTGTTTGTAAAGGACCAGGACTAATAAAATCTTTTCTTTCTGGATGATCTATTAATACCTTTTTCAAAACCATTGCGCTTACTAAATAAAACGTTCCCTCTTTTACTGGAGGTAATTCAAAACCAAATACTCCAATAGAACCTTCTTTTGCTAAAGCTCCATCAATATATTTTACTGGTTTATTTATTGTTGTTGTTCTAAAAGATATCCCAGTTGTTGGATAACTTTTTCCAGTATTCCATTGAAATACTTCATGTCCAGTTAGATTAACTATCTCACCTTTTAAAGATGGTATTTTAGTCTCAAAACCTTTCTTTACAAATTTTTTCTTTAAATTTTCTGTTGTATCATTCACTTACTACCTCCACAAAGTATTGTATTTTTTTCTGCAAATTTTAAATACCACATATTAAAGTTGCAATAAAATTCTAAATGTGATAATCTTGCTTCATTATTTTCATCATTTGAAGAAATTGATTCATTTAATATTCTATTTTGCTCTTTATATGCTTCATTAATATATGAATCCTCAAAATCAAATAATTTAGTTATTAAATTATCTGGTTCATTATTTATAAATATTTCTATTAATAATCCACGTATTTCTTGTAAATCTTCCATTTTATTTCCTAGGTATCTAATGTTTCAAATGTAAAATTAATTGGAAAGAAATAAGACGCAATATCTTCATTTCTTAATTCCTGTATAATTTCATTTAGTAACTGTTCTTCTTCTTCTGTTAATTTTCTACACATTGTATTAATAAAACTTAAATCATTAATTTTTTCAATATATTCGTTTGTACCAATTTTAAATGCATATAAAATTCCATAATTGTTTGTTTTAATTTTTTCATAATTTAACTTATTAAATTTAGAAATAAATTTTTCACAATGTTTTAATTTAATGATACTATCTATTGGTAATCCAACATAAGTAGTATATTTGTATTTCATAAATACCTCGCCATAATTTTTATTCTTTAAATAAAGTTTTTACGAATACACCTTTATTTATTTTTACAACAACTAATGTTCCAACTATTATACTAAGTATAATAAAAAACATTCCACTTATATCATTCGCTTTATATGCTATTAATGCCCAGCATAAATCAGCTGCGATATAAAAAATTGTACTATACAAAACATAACCATAATAATAGTAAAATATACCCATTAAAAGTATTAATGCTCCAGTTGTTGATATACTTAAATTACTTAGTATTATAATTAATCCTATAAATAAAAATAATAAAAATACTTCTTTGGTATACCTTTTTAAAAGTTTGTCTATATTCATATAACACCTCCGTGTATTTTTATATAATTTTTATACTTTTTATGCTTATCATGCAGTAAATTTATAAATTCACCAACATTCTTTAATTTAACCAAATGTTCTTCTTTTATTCTAATATTAAATTCTTCTTCAAAATCTATTATGATTTCAAGTAAATCTAAACTATCTATATTTAAAGAATATAGTTCAGTATTATCTGTTATTGCTTCTTTTTGGATATCTAAATACATAAGTAAACGTTTATTATGTACTAACCAATCTTTAATTTCTTGTTTCGTTAATTTTTTATCTTCCTTTGTTTTCTCCATTAATTTCCTTTAATTTTTTTGATTTTATAATCCTGATGAAACAATAGTTAATTCAAAAACTAAAGATTCTTTTAGATATTCAAAATCAAATTCACCTATATCATCCAACATATTACCTACTGCATCTTCAACTACCATATTATATGGTTCTGTTTTAACTTGAAACTCACCATCTATTTTACCAAAGAGTACTTTGATTGTTTCAATTTCATCTGCTCTTTTAATTTTTACAGTTTTAATCATACTATTCCTCCAGAATAAAAAAATGATTATCTTTTTCATTGCATTTTTGTAATTCTCTATTATTATAAGAAGTTAATTCTTTTAAAATAGTATATTCTAAACCAACTTCATCCATAATATTCGCTATATTCTGTACGCATTGATTAAAATGTTCACCAAATAAATATACTTCATCTGTTTCTTCTTTATGCTCTTTAATATACTCTACTAATTTTTTTATACTAGGAGTAATTAACGTACAATCTGTATGAATATTTATTTGCCCTTCTTTTGTAGTATATCTTTCTCTAAGAGATTTATTATAATCTTCATATTCTTTACCAATTAAATGATTAGAAAATATTGGGTATCCCATATTCGAAAGATGGATTAAATATTTAATTAAATTCTTTTTTTTCAAATTTAAAATTTTATTAAAATATTTAGTAAATTTTTTATTTTTTATTTTTCTATTTTTCTTTACTCTTCTAATAATTGAAAACATAAATTGTCTTAATAAATTAGCAGCATACGGGTGATGAATATATTTTCCTTCATTTTGTATATATTCATTATTTATGCAAATATCTATTGTATCATTAATATTACTATAGTGTTTCGCATATTTTTTAAGAATATTAAATTCTTTATTTAATAAAAAATTTATTTGTTGGTTAGATAAAGTTGGATGTAAAAATACATTAAATTGTCCTTTATCCAATTGTTCAAAATATATTTCTTTATTATAATTTTCTTGAGTTATACAATAACCAGGATGCATAACTATATTAATTTTATCTGACATCTATTTACTCCTGTTTCAAAATGATACCAAAAGTGGTATCATTTTATTATTTTATAATTTTATAATCATTAAAACTAGTTAAAGGTTCATACCAACCATTACCTACATCAAATGCGATAATCCAAGTTTTATCTTTAAAGTATACTCTCCATAACCTATGATATAAATTAAAACTAAAAACATAATCAACTTCTTTATTCATATATTTTGTATCAAATAAATTCTCATCATTATTGAACTTGATATTATTTTTATGAATATTCCAAAATAACCACGTATTTTTTACTGCAAAGATATGTGAAATTCTTACTATTTTATTTAACTCTTCTTCATAAGTTTTTAAATAATCGAATATTTCTAATTTATCATTTACTGAAATATTATTATTAAAATAACTATCAGGTATTGGATTACTTATAATATATCTCAAATTAAAATATATTTGCTGTTCAAGTATTAACATATAATAAATTTCCATTTGAGAATAAATACCTTTACCAAAACCAAGCTCTATATGGTCAAATAAATGTATAGATTCTATTGGAGAAATTAATCTCCAATTTTTTAAAAGAAACTTCATTGTATCTCTTGGATCTTTAAATTTATAAGTAATTTCATTTCCACCAACTGATTCATCATATTTTATTCTTAGCATAATACTATCATTTTTAGAAATGTTTTTTTCTATTAAGCATTTAAATAAATTATTTTCAAACGTTTCCATATTCAATCCTTATATTATTAACGAACTATTGTATCCCAACAAATTACTTTATCGAGTTTATAGTTTGGTAGATTTAAATCCATAGATTTTCCAAGAGATCTCATCCCAATAGTTACTATATTTTGCTCATAACTCTCTACGAATAATTTACCTTTTGAATTATCAAAAGTTGTCAATTCTGAATAAACCTCATAAATTGGTAAATTATTACTACCAATATCACCAGTTTCAACTATTTCCAAATTTTTAAAAATTCCAATAGTATCTTGTAAGTTAACTGTGCAAAAATTTTTAATACATTCTTCATAAGATATATTCTGGTTTTCAATATTTCCAGTACCACTAGTACCACTAGTACCACTAGTACCACTAAATCCAGTTAAGTAATATTCAGATTTATTAAATAACTCTTGAATCTCTTCTTTTGATTCAGCAACATAAACCCTACCATTTGGATTTACATGATTGAAGATAGCTAATCTAATTTTCATCTATTAGCTTTCAATAATTTTTTATAATCTTCAATTGTCCACTCTCTTCTTTCTTGAGGTGGATAATCACAATCTGTAGAAGTACCAGCATTTGAATAAGTATCAGTACATACTCTACCAAATACATCTATTGATTGAACTTTTCTAATATTATGTCCAGAAGCTTCTACTTCTGTAATAATTGAATTAACTTTATTATCACTAAATAAAGTTGCTGACCACCAACTATATGATGGAATAACTTTCATTAATGAATTTGGAGCTAATATCCACCAAATAAATATAATAGTACAAACCACTAATAACGATAACTTTAGATACATATATAATGCCCCAAAGAAGTTTTTAATTTTCTCCATTGCGTAATCCTACTTAATTTTACTTAATTTTACTTAATTTGTATTCATAAATCTTTTTACAAATTTTATGTTTAATCTGGGCAATTTTAGCCCAGAATCCTAACTCAAAATATTTACAATCCTTCGATGTATCTAAACCTTGAGAATTATAAACTTCAGAACAATATATACTACCTGCACAAAAATCTTTATACGAAAGTCCTAAATCTTTAACAGCTTTTAAACTCTGGCATGTATTATTTTGATACCATTCAAATGATACATGTTTACAATTAGTACAATTTTTATTCATTATAGTTATTGTTTTACTTGACCAATAACCGCAGCTTTATTTCTATATAAAATTGCAGATAACAATCTAAAATCTTCAGCAGCTAAAGAATCATTTGCAAGAACTAAAACATCTGTACAAATTGTTTCTAATTTTGTATCAGAAGACCAACCTTTACCTTTAGTAATTACAATTTTTTCTTTTGTGTAAATTGGTCTACCATCTGCTAATTTATCAGTAAAATCTCCATCAGTAATTGGTAAGAATTTTAATGTTTTTTCAGCTAGTACATCTTTTACTAATGTATTTTCAGTACTTGGAGTTTGCATAGATAACACAGCATCAACTGTTCCAAACATTAAAGCATTTAAAGAAGCTGGATCTCCACCACCAATATTTAATACTTCTGGTTTTTTAAAATCTTTATCAAACATTCCTAAATATTCCCAAGTAGTAGTTGCACCTGCACCTTTTAAACCTGGATCAACTTTTACTCCACTTGTTTCTAAATCACCATCATCTTTAATTTTTCCACCATCTTTTACAACAGTATATAAACAACCTTTATTTAAAACACCAAGAACTTTTAATTTTTCAGCTCTTGGGTCTTGAGCCATTTTTAATTTATAAGTATCTGCAAAAACGAAACCAACATTTGCTTTACCAAGAATTAAATTCTCAATATTTTCAATTGAACCATTTGAAGACAAATTTTTAATATTTGGAGTTCCAACTGCTGTAACTAAATTATCACCCATTTTGATGAAACTTTTTTCTGCAGGACCAGAAGATACAATAATATCTCCACCGTTTACATAACTTAAACCTAAACATAACATTACTAATAACGCTAACTTTTTCATAATTTTCCTTTTTTGTTTTATTTTTATTTTTTATTTAAAAAATTTAGTATCATCCAATATAATGTTATTGATACCAAATTTTAAATACTTTATATGAGATTTAATATTTCCCATATAAATACCATTTTGTTTTCTTTCTAATTCAAATACTTTTCCAGCACAAGTAAAACATAAATCAATCTCACTTGGTATTGAATTAATAGATTCTTTTATTTCAACATAAGGTGTTTGGAAAGAACCATCATTTTTTACATAATGTGGTAAATGTAGTTCAACTCCACAACAATCACATATTGTGAATTCTTTTGTAGTTTTCATACTTCTCTCTTTGTTTCAACTACTTCTTTTAAATTTTTAAAACCAAATTTATTAAAGAAACCTTTTTTTGTATGTTGTATTATAGTTTTCTTATAATCAGCAGGATTCCAAATATCTCTTCTTCCATAAATTTCTTCTGGATATTTACCCATTTCATTAATTAAACCAATAGCCATTCTTGGATG
>JACCDO011051844.1_pt1 | contig 17297 bp, 14 predicted proteins | sample 7446101 | NCBI WGS metagenome assembly JACCDO01 (sample SAMN15323440, study PRJNA562643) | freshwater metagenome | isolation source: river surface water | place: USA:Blue River Watershed | collected 2017-08-16 | reverse complement strand
ATCGATAAGCACGACGTTTGCCATGTTGGTTGTATCTATCGAAGCATTAAAAACAAGGGGGGTAGCAGGTGTATCAAGTAGGTCCACATCTATGGCACGTTCAGAAGCATACGGCAAAGTAGGTTTTCCAGCCATATATATATATATATATGGCTGGAAATTATATACACAAAAATACATATTTGTGGAATCCCAAAAGTTCCCACTAACATTGCAAAAATACGATTTTTTGTTCCAAATCCTTTTTCAGAAAGTAAAAAATGGACAAAAATAAATGTCCATTTTTGAAAATCCCAAAATACTTTTGGAAAAACGATCATTTGTGACCATATTGAATTTTTATCGTCTGGTCACAAAAAAAATAATCCAAATTTTGTGACGCTAAATTTTTTTGAGGGAAAATTTAGGAGAATCTTATAAGTATATTATAATTTTAATATAATATAAGATTATTATAAATGCCCAAGGTTGAGATTGATTACTCTAATACTATATTTTATAAAATATTTTGTAAAGACCCCAATATAAAAGACCTTTATGTAGGGCTTACTACTAATTTTGTTCAAAGAAAGCATGCGCATAAACAAAGTTGTAAAAATGAAAAAGCAATGAATCATAATTGTAAATTATATAAAGCTATTCGCAATGCTGGCGGGTGGGATAATTGGCAAATGGAAATTATTGCCTTTCATAATTGCAAGGATAGTCATGAAGCACATAAAAAAGAGCAAGAGTATTTTGAAACGCTTGGCGCAACCCTGAATAGCATTGAACCTTTACCAAAACCAAAAGAACCAATTATAAAAATATTAAAAACTATGGCTACATCCGGCGATAAATTGCATAAATCGAATTATGTATGTTCTGATTGTGACTATATATGCTATAAAAAGAGCGAATGGATGCGTCATACAACAACATCTAAACATATAAATGCTACACAATGCTACATAAAGGCTACAGACAAAAAAAATACGTGTGACAATTGTAATAAATCATTTATACATCATTCGAGTTACTATCGTCACAAAAAAAAATGTACAAAAGTACATACCATATATGAAACCGCGTCGGCGCCACCAACTCAATTACATCATTCATCGTCAGACGATATGCAAATGTCTCTCATATTGGAACTTGTTAAACAAAATCAAGAATTCAAACAATTATTGATAGAGCAAAATAAGACCATTATAGAAGTCTCAAAAAATAATCAAATCAATAATACAATAAATAACAATAATACAAACAACAGCCACAACAAGACATTCAACCTCCAAGTCTTCTTGAATGAGACCTGCAAAGATGCAATGAATATTAAGGATTTTATACAATCATTAGAGTTAACCTTGACAGACCTGGAAAAAGTGGGCGAATTGGGCTATGCCGAAGGCATGTCTCGTATCTTTGTCAACCGACTGAACAATCTAGATATAACCAAACGCCCCATCCATTGTAGTGATGTCAAGAGAGAAATAATGCATATTAAGCACGAAGATAAATGGGAAAAGGACAATGCCAATCAAGATAAACTAAAGAATATTATCAAGCAGCTAACACATAAGAATATCATGATGTTGGATGACTGGAAAAAAGCAAATCCAGGTTGCACTGCATACGACAGCAAGAAATACGATCGTTACTTGAAACTCACCCTAGAATCAATGGGACCCACTGACGATGATGCAGAAAAACGCGACTTCAACAAGATCATCCGCCGCGTGGCAGAGAACACCAGCATTGATAAGAAGTATTTGGTCATGTAAAAATACACAAAATCATATATGTCATATATAATTTTATAGTTTGATTTATTTGCTGCTTGGTTTAACGTCTGCGTTTATTCGTACGCTTACGTTTATTGTTACGTCGTCTACGCTTGGTAGTGCGTTTTCGTCTATAACGACGTCGTCCGCCTTCTTGAGGCATCTCCTTATCTTTTTCATCATTATCATTTGCAATCATTTCAGCTTGTACAAGTGGTTCATATTCCAACGAGCCACTTGATGGTACCGGCGGTTCTGCCATGGATGGTTCTTCTACAGGTACAGGTGGTTCTGGCATTGGTGCAAGAGCAGGTGTTTCTGGCACGGATTCAGTTGTGATTGTGGTTGAATCAACCTCGTTAATAGATGGGGTGCTACTAGGAAATATTTTTTGTTTCAGTTTTGTGAAAACATGAACATCATCACCAGGGCTAGGATAGAACCAATAGCCCCCGCGGTGTCCCCGACGACTATATCTGTGTTTTTTTATGTTTTTTCGTACTGATTTATTATATTTTCTCATATATTATAACGCAAGAAATTATTGTTATAATATATTTTTATATTTTCTAAATGAATCACCTGAATTAATAATTTTGTCTAACAAGAGAACCCCATGCACATGTTTGTCCATTGCGCAAGCTATCATTATAAATAGATCCCTTTTTGGCAGGAGCAGTGCATCCACCAGACCTTGCACGTTTAATAGTTGATCTAACCCCACTAGGATAATAATTTTTGGTAGAATAAGGCGCTGCTAAAGGAAGCCCCACTTTATATCCGCTTTTACCAACGGCATTTGACCGGAGTTTCTGTGTTCGTAAAGAAGAATCCATCGGGTTGATGTAATTCGTATGTCCAGATGTGTGATGTGCCGTTCCAGTTGAATAATTAAAACTGAAATTACGATACGTTTTCTCAACTGCACGGGCTCGTTGTATTGCTAAACTTGCGGCTGATTCTGCAGTTCTAAAATATTGATGGCGTGAGTTGGTATTTTGGTCTGCGGCTACAGGTTCCTGAGAGGGATAAAACAAGGGTGGGTTGGGACTTTTACCAGGTAACACGCCTGAATTATGAGAAGGTGCAGCATATGGATATTGATTTGTACTAATTGGACCATAAGTAGGGGTTACAATAATATCAGAAAATTGTGTCATGTTTATTATATCTTATATATACAATATAAAATAAAATCTATTTCTTTTTATTCGGTGGTTGCCTTGGCGGTTTCCTTTTTTTGTCTGGGTTTGGTGGCCTTTTTAATGACTACATTTTGTTCTGGGTTTGGTACAGGCACAGGCACAGGCACAGGTACAGCTGCTGCAGGCGTAGTGCCTTTTTTTGCGCGCGGTTTCTTTTCCTTAACGACTGGCTCCTGTGCAGCACTAGGTGGAGGCACAGGTAATGAATCTGTCGTTGTTGAAGTTGCAACCGATACAGATGCAGTGACATCATGCGTCATAGATGCACTATTCATAGCGGCTTTAACCGCCTCAGCAATCTTCATCTGCATAGCAATTTCATGAGCAAGGCTTTTCCTAGCTTGTGCCTCACGAATGCTATCTCTATATTCATTGAACATAGGATCATGTTCGCTAATCAAAACACTAATAATTCTTGGTTTCTTGCTATGAATCGTTGATTTATCATCATAGTCATCCGTCCAATTATCGCACAACATATTATACTGCTTATCAATCTTCTCTTGGTCAAACCAAAGCTTTCCAAATGGCGCGGTTCCAACGACAAATACTGTAGAATCATCATAAAATTCCTGAATAATCATCTTCGCCTCAATAAAATTTTGCTCAGTAGTAATATCAACCGACATCTTAGTTAGTTATAATAATAAATAAATCTTTATATTATTTATCATATGTAAAATATTATTCCTTAATATCTACGAATTGCCCGCCAAGCACTTTGGGCGCCAGAATTGTTATTACCCGCATTGGAATAATCGTTATAATTCTTGTTAACTGCCTTTTGTTTCAAATAAGTAATATAATCGGAAGAATCATACACATATTTAACATTGCAGGAGGAAGGTGGGATGCCGCTACCATCACAATTACTTTGGATTGCACCAAAACGGCCACGAAGACCATTCAAACCAGGACGGCTTTGGAATGATTGAACATCGCCACCACAAGAATAAGACACACGGCATAAAATATCACCAGAGTTGGTAACAGCGCGGAAAGGAGTAATAATACGCTTTTGATTGCCAAGCTGGCTGACATATTTGGTGTTCCAACCATTTCTTAAGGTGAAACGAATCTGTGCGTATTGGTCATTATTATCGGTGTCATTGACACCTCGTGCAACGAATCCTGGAATTCCACCTCCAAGGAGGGGTCTGCCAGCTGCATTGTTGATAATAGGTCGGCTTGGGCCACCGCAACTACCATTAATAGGATTTTGAAAACCAATAGAAGTCATTTATATACATGACTGAGAAATTAAAAAATCGTCGTCTAAATTAAAAATTATTTTTTACGTCAATTTTTTTGTGTACGACGACTCGTATTTAGAAATGTCTTGATAGGTATCAATAAAAATAAAGTATGCGTTTATAATAAATGCAAGTCATTTTGATAAGTTCACTTATACTAATTATCTTAGATAGCATCTATTTACATGTATTTGGTAACTATTTCAAGAAGCAAGTCAAGGCAGTCCAAGGTAGTGATCTTAAGTTGAATTTTACAGGCGCCGTTGCCTGTTATGTATTTATTATTTTCGGCTTAAACTACTTTATTCTCAAGAATAAAAAAAGCGTAAATGACGCGTTTTTATTAGGTATGGTTATTTATGCGGTTTTTGAATTAACTAATTTAGCATTATTTAAGAATTGGTTTATGTTATCAGTCGTTATAGATACATTATGGGGCGGTATATTATTTGCCTTAACAACGGCTATCGTGTATAAATTACAACAAATTAAATTATTTTAGTGTAGGGGTGTTGATAGTGCCTAATTTTCAGTAATCAGACGTGTAGAAACATTCATCGTAGTCAATTCTTGCATCATCAATTTACATGCATAGGGTAACTTCACATACGCAAAGTCGGTCCGGTTCCCGCATGTATTGCACAAGTGAATATGCAGCTCATTATTATAAGACGCAATCAATCCACATTTCTTACAAACATGCACTTCATATTTGTCAGAAACATCATATAATCGTTCCTTTGTAAATCTGGAGGCGCCATGACTAATCATGCAATCCCTTTCCATCTCTCCAAAACGAAGACCACCATCACGCGAGCGCCCTTCCGCTGGCTGACGCGTCAAATTCACCATGGGGCCAATAGAACGACTATGCGTCTTATCATTCACCATGTGCTTCAATCTCTGGTAAAAGACTGGACCTAGGAAAACACTGCATTCCAATTGTTCACCAGTTAAGCCATTGTACATGAGCTCGTTTCCGTGCGCTTCATAACCCACTTTCAACAATTCTTTGGAAATGTCTTTTACATGGAAATCCCCAAAAGATGTTCCATCTCCAAATAATCCAAGCGATACCAGAGTTTTACCCAATACAGTTTCCTTTAGTTGTCCAATAGTCATACGAGAAGGAATCGCATGTGGATTAATAATAATGTCTGGCTTCACACCTAGGCTGGTAAACGGCATATCGTTTTCAGGAATAATATTACCGATCGTACCCTTTTGTCCGTGTCTAGAGGAGAACTTGTCCCCAATGACGGGTTTTCTTACATTGCGGATACGAACCTTGGCAAAATTGTATCCGTCCCCATTTCGGTCAATGTAATTTTTATCAATATATGTTTCCTCGTCTGTGCGGAAGATGCGGCTTTGGTCTTCATACTTGATTAATTTGGTATGGTCGTTTCGGTTCTCTTTGATGGGCGTCACTTTAGCAATGATAATGTCTCTGTTTTCAACAAGGGTATTCTCAGGAATGACCCCCTTATTATTAATCTTGTTGTAATTTCCAAACTTCATGCCCTTTGTCTTGGTCTGGTCCGGTTTACAGCGAATTTCTTCATCACCATTAATCTTTTGCTTATCTTCATCTTTTTCTGTGTGGTAAATGGTTGCGACGAACAATCCTCTATCAATAGACCCCTTATTAATCAAGATCGAATCCTCTTGATTATATCCTGAATGAGTCATAATAGCTACGATAACATTCGTGCCAGACGGGATTTTATTGAGTTGAATCATATTCATCACGCGTGTGTCTACAAGAGGTCTAGTAGGATAATTCAATACATATGCTGTCTTATCCATACGATTCTCATAATTGGTAACATATACACCCATTGCCTGTTTGCCTTGTGCACATTGATAACAATTTCTAGGGGATTGATTGTGTTCAGGGAAGGGGATACAAGACGCGATAATACCAAAGATGGTGCTCGGGTGAATTTCTACATGAGTATACCTGTAAATTTGAGTATTATTTGCACTGGTGCTACGCAACAATTCATGTGGCTTGGTTGCAATCAACGACCAGCTTTGTTCATCCGGGTCAATATATTCCAAAACGGATTCCGATAATTTGCAGTTGGTAAGCAAGTCGTCCCAAACCATTTCACCATCTTTTAACTTAGAAATGGTATCTCTTGTTAGGGTGACCTTGTTATCTTTCACTCTTAACAATGGACGCGTTAGACGCCCACTATCATTGCATACACGAAGCTCTTTCAACTTGTAGTCAAACACAACCGATGTGTAAATGTTCAAGATTCCAGTATACTTTTTTTCTTTGAGCATATGATACAACTCATTTGGGGTTTCGGTGATACCTACCCACGCACCATTTACAAATACTTTAACAGCGTCAAACATGTCCGTAGGCCGCATCGCTTGAATATCGGTAATATGCGGCATGACATATTCGTATAACGGCGCCGAATTTGAATGAATCGTAATATGAGCCATATAACTCAAACTTTTAACAAGACCAACAGACTGACCCTCTGGTGTCTCCGCAGGACAGAAGTAGCCCCAACTGGTATTATGGAGTTTACGAGGCGGAATCAATTTGCCGCTTTTGTCCGCAGGTGTGGAAATACGACGCGCATGACTCAAACTACTCACATATGTCAACCGGTTCAGTACTTGTGCAACGCCGACTTTATTACTACTAGAATGTTTCACACCAAAATCACCCGTAGAAAGCGCGCGTTTAAGACCATTCTCAATAGTAGTCGATTTTATAATCTTGTACACATTCGTCAAGTTGATGATGCGTTCATAATCATCGGTGGAACGCCAGGAACCTCCATTGATTTCACGAATTACCTGCTTCTCCATGTCTTTGACCAACTTGTTGAAATAGTTACGAAACAAATTGTTTAAGAGTGAGCCAGTCAAGTCAATACGCTTATTGATATACGAATCGCGGTCATCTGCTTGAATATGTCCAAAGTTGGCCTGCAATAATTTGTTTGTCATGTATCCAAGAAAGAACCTTTTCTGTGTACTATTTTGGCAGTGCGGAAATAGGTCATTTTCCAAAATATCCATGGCAAATTCGCGCTTCTTAATTGCACCCGTTTCCTTGTCCATATTAATCGGTGTATACATGACGTACGACGTAATATATTTAATCGCCTCATCCTGTGTAAGATATTTATTTGCATCCATAATAGACGCCTGCAATGAATCGCATAATTGCGATTGTTTATCATTCTCCACATTTAACAGAATATATTCGCAAATTTCCTTGTCCGACTCCACGCCAATAGCACGAAATACTATGAACAATGGCACTGGAATTTTAACACGCGGAATTTGCAGAACGATGGAATAACCAAAGCCATTGTTCTTGGAACTAATCATCATATTAATTTGTTTTGGTGAAATACATTTGAAATCAGGGACAGACTTAATTTCAGCCATCCACGTATATTTTGTGCTATTTTTACTAATGTTGAAACAATACACTTTATTTTCTGCGGCGCGTTCTTGGCCTAATACAGTCTTCTCCGAACCATTGATAATAAAATATCCACCCGCATCATATTTACATTCGCCTGTATGGTCATGATTCACGTGTTTGTACTGACTCAGGACACAAATATTTGATTTTAACATGATGGGCAACTTGCCAATGTGAATATTCGGCAATGTTTTATAAAATATCTGGCTATTTTCAAGGTCCTTACCGCTTCGCACCACGTATTTTATATTCATGTCAACATTCATCGCAGACGAATACGTGAAGTTACGCAAACGTGCTTCTTGAGGAAACATCAGCTTCGTTGCACCATTGTTCTCGTGTATTTGGGGCCTGTATAAATGAAAGTTTTCAAATGTTACGAATATTTCTAATGCGTACTTACCACTCTTGGCATCATAATCGTGTTCAGAGGCAATGTAGACTGGATTAAACATTTCAATCGTTTTAATAATTTGATATGACACGAAATTATTGTACGATTCCAACTGATGTCTAACCAGACGCTCAAGATGGTGCCCCTTGAAGTACGATTCTATAATACTCCATGGCTCTTCAATATATTGACTTGTTTCGATGGACATGATGTCACCTTTTGTTAACTCCATAATTGAGTTGCTATTATAATCAATTTATTTTTATATTCGTTTCATATTAGTTATGTTTAGAAATATTTATTTATTGAATTTATTTTATTTGCTAATTGCATTTACCATTAGCAAATAAAAGATAACTTTAATTCGTATACGTATAAACATACAACGCCACGTCTAAAACAAATACAACAACTAACGTAGTTATCAACCACAACATAATATATATTCTAGGATGTAAAAAAGAATATAAAAAATATCTAATATGATTATTTATTAACCAAATATGTCAATATATCATCGTCTCTCTAAACGTAAACGAGTTGCTACGATAGTTGATTATAATAATCGTTTACAAAAATTAGATGAAATACAAAAACCATTATACTACAATAGTTCTTATACTAACTTTGATATGATTATGCGTGCATTTGAGCAAGATTTTAAAAAGGCATTTACGCCAGTGAATCCTGTGATTGAAAAGATCCCGCCACTAATTAAACCGAAAACATTTGTTCATATTAATGCGGAAATTACAAATATAGAAGATTTATTGAAACTAACCGAGGTTTACTTAATAGATGACCCAAGTGTGGAATACAATATCAATATGAAAGCCATACATGACATTAAAGCGCCTTTAACCAAATTAAATAACATGATTGGAATGAAAGATTTAAAATGCAACGTGGTGGATCAGATTTTATATTTTGTACAGGATTTGCACAAGGGTGAAGGTGATTTTATGCATACGGTGATATATGGACCACCTGGTACAGGTAAGACCGAAATTGCCATGATAGTGGGTGATATATATAGTAAAATGGGTGCGCTTCGTAAAAATACGTTTAAAAAAGTGACCCGTCATGATTTAATCGCTGGATATTTGGGACAAACGGCGATTAAAACAAGTGAAGTTATAACCAGTTGTTTAGGAGGTGTATTATTTATAGATGAAGCATATGCGTTGGGGAATACTGACAAGAAGGATAGTTTTTCTAAAGAATGTATTGATACCTTGTGCGAGGCATTAAGTAATCATAAAAACGATTTAATGGTCATTATTGCTGGATATGAAGAAGAATTAAATACGTGCTTTTTCAAATATAACCAAGGTTTAGACTCGCGTTTTGTTTGGAGATTTAAAACGAATAATTATAATACGGCGGAACTCTTTCAAATATTTGTAAAGAAGATAACCGATATTGGATGGAAGCTGGATGCGTCAATTACCAGCAAATGGCTAGAAAATAAAATGATATATTTTAAATTTTATGGGAGAGATATAGAATCATTATTATTAAAGACAAAAATTGCGCATAGCAGACGCGTGTTTTGTAAATCGGTCGAAGAAAAACGGCAGATTAATCTAGTTGATTTGGACAGGGGGTTTGAAATGTATTTACAAAATGACGAAATAAAAAAACGCAAAGAACAAGAAGGATTTAATTATGCAATTTCAAGTTTATATGTTTAGTTTGTAAAAATGTTTTTCTAGTATATGGTATGACAAATAATAAAACTATAAAGATTAACCCTGAATTATTTTCATTGGCCAAACAAAAGAAAAATAAGGATGATAAGCCTACGGCAAAGACCAAAAAACAAGCTATATTTAAGCCGAATAATTTAAAAGCGAAATTGTTGGAGCGTATTAAAGCACACAAAAATAAAGAGCTGGAACCAGCAACATCTGCATCTGTAAATGAATTTGATGATACCATGGTTACCGACAATGACGAATTTAATGATTCAATTGCTTACTTGTCTAGTCTTGCAAAACAATCAAACGAGCAGAGCAATAAAGAAACATACGTTCAAAATACCCAAAATGCAATGTTGAATGCAAAATCCAAAACTATGAAGAATTATAACCCACAAATTCATGTTGAATTGGAATTACCGGAAGGATTGAAAGAAACGCCCATGATATTTAATGTTCCTGCGAATGACCCACCTATACTATTAAAACAACAGACGAATTATCCGGTGGATAATAATGTTCCGTATGGTTGTTTAAAGGGTGGAATTAAACCAACTTATAAAGCATGGAATAAAACTATCAGACAACAACCACAATCGATTAAGCCTTCTATAACGCCGACTATGCCTTCAATGAATGGTACATTGAGAGAAAGTAAAATGAAAGAACTGAAAGACAAGTTGCGTCAAAAACAAACTATTGTAGCAGACCCGATGATAACACAGACTCTCATATCTGTACCGGTACAGCAGCAACCACCTCAAAGTCAAATCCAAATTGCGCAACAATTACATGCACCCACACAAGTATCCCCGAGCGTTGGTGGTCCTATTATAACGGAACTATCACCAGCTTCAGCAATTTATACCCATGATCCTGCACCCATTCCTAAACCGAAAAGAATTAAAAAAACGATTCGGCGGACCTATACGTTGGGCAAATCAAAAATACAAAAAAAAGTCGGTGTATTGATCAAGGATAAGAATACTAGAAAACGAGTGCTACAAGCACAGCGCGACATTAAACGTCAAGGAATAAACGAAATTAAGCAGTATTTGCGCACACACGGGTTGATTAAAGCAGGAAGTAGCGCGCCGAATGATATCATACGAAAAATATATGAAACTTCAATGTTATCCGGCGAGATAACGAATCAAGATAAGGATATTTTACTTCAAAACTATTTGAAGGAAAAAGAGGAATAATATGAGATTTACATATTCATCTGTACTTTATAACAAAAATCACATAGACATAGGATACAAAATAATAATATAATATGCAACATTATAATATTATTTTATTTATAAATCCATACACGTGGCGAAAATTTTGCTGGTAACCAAATAGGGGTCACAATTTGCGGCAGGACGCCTGTCTTCAAAATAACCACGCTGATTTTTTATAGTATCATGTCCTCTTCTTATAGACGCACCTCGGTTTGCAATGCCATCCGTAAATACGTCGTATGAAGCGGTCTCGCATTCGCCTGTCATACGAAGGCGGTTATCTTCGCCATATGCTTCCATATGTTCTGCGTGTTTATGAGATAGCCTTGTAATTGCATCGTTGATGTGCTCTAACCCGGTCTTATTGTCACCACCCTCACGCATTTTTTTTGTGCTGAAATTGGCATGGCAGCCAGACCCATTCCATTTCTTGAAGAAATCAGTATTATTCCAGCGCTTAATCAATGGTTTGGGGTGAAAATCAATGACAATATTGTACTTTTCAGACAATTTGTGCAATAAATAGCGTGCCATCCATAAATGATCGCCTTGTTCAATACCCACACATGGACCTATCTGGAACTCCCATTGCCCTGGTGCAACTTCTGCATTGATTCCACAAATATGTATACCAGCCATTAAGCATACACGTAAATGTTCTTCTGCAAGTTTACGTCCAAATGCATTCTTAGTGCCTGCACTGCAATAATATTGTCCTTGTTCTGCATTATCGTTTGACGGAAACCCCAACGGAAGATTCGTTTTACTATTAAACATAAAGTATTCTTGTTCTAATCCAAACCATGGGGCCTCTTCTAATGCTTGATCAAAAATCTTTACAGCTGCGTTACGATGATTATTTTTAGTTGGTTCGCCGTTTGGCAAAAAAGTTTCACACAATACTAGTTTATGATATATACTATTAGACGGGTTCACCAAATCAATATTTGCGCATTCGGAAAAATCGTAATCAAATATACGACATGGCTTTAAAATAATTTCCGATTCATGCCCACTAGCTTGATAGGTAGAACTTCCATCATAATTCCAACTGGGAACTGCTTGAATATTTGTTATTTTTGCTATAATTACACGAGTTTTACTTCTTACATTATTTTTCCCATCTATCCACACATATTCTAGAAGTGTACTCACCATACTATATAATTATTTAATATATTTATGTAGTTTTGTAAGTACATAAATATATTATGATATCATATAAGAAATAAGAATATAATTTTTCAAACCAATCTAAATATATAGCCTATTTTAATATACTATATATTTTCTCTCATGGTTCTTCTTGTAGAAGAGTATTTTGAATTAACCAATAAATACAAGGCAATATATGGCGAAAACACTATTGTCTTAATGCAGGTCGGTGCCTTTTTCGAGGTTTATGGCACAAGAAACAATACAACATCAAGTTCCATCCACGATTTCTCTCGTATCTGCGATTTGAACATTGCAAATAAAAATACATGTATCGGTCAAGATTCGGTAATTATGGCCGGATTCAAGGAGAATTTTATTGAGAAATACCTGAACAAAATTCAGGCCGCTGGTTTTACCGCCATCGTCTACGTTCAAGATGAACAAGAAAAGAATACGACGCGTAGTTTGGCCGGTATTTTCTCTCCCGGTACCTATTTTTCAACAGACCCATCCATTCTTACAAATAATACCATGTGTTTGTGGATAGAATATTTTGAACCCAAAATGAAAATTCTTCGTGGGAAACGAATTGACGTCGGCATGGCGAATATAGATATTTTCACGGGTAAGACCAATGTGTTTCAATTTTCCGAAATGTATGCCAAAAAGAACCCGATAACGTACGACGAATTAGAGCGTTTTATCTCTGTATACAACCCAAACGAAATTATCATTATCACCAATATGACGCCTCATGATGTGGAGGAAGTCATTCAGTATGCCAATATTGAAAGCCGTTCTATACACAAGGTCTTTTTGCAGGGTGATGTAGACACAGAACCCACCACAAAACACGAAACCATGGCAAAGAAGTGCGAGAAGCAGATTTACCAAAAAGAAGTTCTTCAGCGTTTCTATCCGAAAATGGATTTCAACCAGTTTATTCAACTCTGTTATGAAAACACATCCTCAATCCAATCTCTCTGTTTCTTGCTGGATTTCGTGTTTCAGCACAATCCATTCCTGGTGAATAAAATCAGTGAACCCGTGTTTGAAAATATTTCTGAACGCCTCATCCTGGCGAATCATTCCTTGAAACAACTCAATATTATTGATGATAATTCGTTTCACGGCAAATTTTCGTCTGTTTTGAAAATGTTAAACATATGTGTTACGCCCATGGGAAAGCGCGAATTCCATTCTGTCTGTTTGAACCCCATCTCAAATAGCACCAAGTTACAAGCCGAATACGATATTACCGAATATTTGTTGGAATATAACCACCCCTATAATGAGTTGTATGCATTACTGGATGATATACAGGACATTTCAAAATGGTCACGTCAAATTATCCTACGAAAAATCAGTCCCAAAATATTCTATCAGCTTTCCGAGAACCTCTCAACCATACAACGCATGCAGACCTTTGTATTGAAAGACAAGCGTCTATCGGCGTATTTGCGCAACAAAATTGGCGCCTCATTTGATAATATTCCATCGTTTTGCGCAAATATTCTCACTTTTTTGCACAAGAGCCTGGACTTGAATCTGTGTAAAGACATTGACGACCTGCGGAATTTTGAAGTGAATTTTATTCAACAAGGGGTCAGTATCATGTTAGATGAGCTCTCTCAAATCTACCTAGAGTCAGTAGATAAACTAAATGCCATACATGCTTACTTGAATGAGGTGATTGGGGTTGCAGAGAAGAAGACAAAAACGGCGACCGAGTATGTCAAAGTGCATGAAACAGAGAAGAATCAGTTTAGTTTGGTTACGACCAAACGCCGGTGCACATTGCTATCGGCAGCATTGCCAAATACAGACGTTGAATTAAAATTCATTTCGTCCTTTAACCAAAAAGAAATCAAGTTTACGCTGGATTGCATGAAAAATGTGGTGGAATTTAATGCACAAACCGCAGCGAATAATAGTATCACATCACCGCAAATCGGTCATTTATGCAAGACGATTACCAGTATCAAGGGCCAGCTGAAGGATGCCATAACCAAGATATATCTGGAATGTATTGAAAAGGCCGAGGGATATTTGAATGACCTGGACATATTGTGCCAGTTTGTGACCTACATTGATGTTCTCTATGCAAAAACGGCCATCGTAAAAAAATATAACTTGTGTAAACCGAGTATTGATGTGTCCGCAGAAAAGGCGTTTATAGATATCAAGGATTTACGTCATTGTTTAATTGAGAACTTGCAGCAAAATGAGTTGTATGTTGCGAATAGTATTACGTTGGGCAACCAAAAGACGCAAACCGACGGCATTTTATTGTATGGAACCAACGCGGTGGGCAAGACCAGTTTTATTCGTGCCATTGGTATTGCAGTCATCATGGCTCAAGCCGGATTATATGTCTCTGCGTCTAGCATGGTCTACAAGCCATACACCTCTATTTTTACGCGAATTCTGGGGAATGATAATATATTCAAAGGTCTCTCTACGTTTGCCGTTGAGATGTCTGAATTGCGAAATATTTTATTGTTGGCAGATAAAAATAGTCTTATTTTGGGAGACGAACTTTGTTCAGGTACAGAGAGTGTGTCCGCCATCAGTATTTTTGTTGCTGGAATACAGCACCTACATAATATCCAAAGTAGTTTTATTTTTGCGACGCACTTGCACGAGATTGTGAATTATACGGAAATCACTGAAATGAAGCGTTTGGCATTGAAACACATGGAAGTGATTTACAACAAGGAGACGGATACGCTTGTGTATGACAGAAAGCTCAAAGATGGTTCTGGAACGAATACCTATGGTCTGGAAGTATGCAAATCTTTGAATTTGCCACAAGCATTTATGGAAGCAGCTCATTCCATTAGAATGAAATACAATCCTGAGACGGCGTCTATTCTCTCTTTGAAAACGTCGCATTTCAATTCCAAGAAAATTATTGGTCTTTGTGAAAAATGCGGTACCCAAATGGGAAAAGAGGTGCATCATTTACAACACCAATCCAAGGCAGATAACACCGGGATGATTCGTGCCCAAGATGGAGGTGGTTCCGTATTTCATAAGAATCATTTGGCGAATTTAATGACCTTGTGTGAAGCATGCCATAATTCAATGCACAAAGAACACACTGAACATGTGCGTCGCCATACTAATAATGGATCTGCAATATACGCGTTGGATATATGTTCCTAACCCATTTTTGTGGTATAAACTCATTTTTGTGGTATAGCATGACAATTGTAAATGTAAAAAAATTGATAGTATTATGTATTTGTACAAGAAATACATAATATAAAACAGGCAGTATGATTGAAATGATTGCGCAAATATTCATGTTTATTTGCAGTCTTTGTGCAATTATGATATATGTAGTCGTGCGAATTGTAGTAGGTCCACCACGTCATCGTGTTACATAAAAAGCGTATTAGATTTGTTTATGAGGATAACATGTGGCAGTTATTATTTGATTATATCCATCCAATGTATGAATATCGGTGGATTGTTTACTTGTATTTATTTTTTCTACGAACACTGGCATAATATTTTCACGTGTCTGCGTTTGCCAAGTACCTCCATTAAAATGAATAAAACATGGATACGTCTTTAATATATTATTATAGACTCGTCCACCTCTAAAATCTACTTCTTTCCAAGAAATCAAATGCATATTTTGAAATATATCGGAGGTATAATCAAGTAAAACTGAATTCTTCATATAATTTGCTATATAATATTCCATAAAATACGTTTGATCGCCTCCATTCATGCATATAAATTCTATTTCTTGAGGTGATTTCCATGTTAATAATTTATGAACACTTTTTTTATATCCAATGTATCCTCCTGAATTTATATACTTATTTAGGGTATTCAATTTTAATATATTTGCCACATTATCCATTTGATGTTTATATTCCGAAGGAAAACAATTCAATTCAGCGCCAATTAATAAATTGCAGTTATATGATTTAAATTTATCTAAAATATCATAGGCAGATGAATTGATTAACACATCGTATGCATCTATAAAACACACAACATCATCATCTGGTATATTTTTTATCGTATCAAGCATAAACAATAATTTATCAATGTAGCCATTCCAGGACGAATTATATAAATACTTAATATTTAGTGCATGGTTTTTCTGGGTTTGTTTCAAGTAGACCAACCTATTTTCATCTGTATAAAATGTGAAAATATGTAACATTTTATATATAATTTTAAACTCTTTAAACTCTTTATACTATTTTAAGGACATTCATATTTTATTCAAGTACCTTAGATATACAATACCCAATACCTAATCCAAATAAACCAAAACAACCAATATAACTTAAATTAACATTAATAGATGCCGCATATCTACCCCAGCGTAGTGCTTTTTTTTCAGCAGCATAATAATATCCTTTGTACATCCCCACTATTGTTCCACACAATGGCAAAATATTTTTGTTATAAATAGAGAATATACTCATATACTGAAGTATACATATATTATTTATATCATTATCATCCAAAAATATCATTTCAATCATATGGTACATCTAATTATTTTGTACGGCGGTTACTAAGTCCAGCAAAAAAGACGCGAAAATAAGGTACTATGTGTTTATTTTATAGTTTGACACAATTCAACAAATTTTACACCATTATTACCATACATTTCAATAAGAGTTGCATTGTCTATATTATTCCATTTTCCCATATGTGGTCGAGCATTTGCATTTTTCCAAAGTTCTTTTTCTAAAATATCCAAATGTGAAAAATAATTCGGGTCGCGTATGTCCATATCAACTATGACCCATGCATAATAAGTGGAGGTTCCATTTAGCGGACTAATCCATGGTAATGTATCATGGCTTGTAAACCTAATAAATACGTCGCCAAGTATACTAGGATTATATTTCTCTATCCACAGATTGATAGTATTCAAGGCTATATGTAATTTTTCAACTGGCACAACTTCTTCGAGTTCTGCGTATGCGGGTATGGCTTTTGGGCTTTCAGTCTGTTTTTGGCACATTCCATATCCTGTAGTATTTTCCAAGCTTACATTTGGATATGACAACCCAAATTGCGTATCTAGTTCAGGTGAGTAATTAATACCATATAATAATTCTTGACTTTGCCATACCATGAAATTATTT
>JACCDO010584010.1_pt1 | contig 17298 bp, 6 predicted proteins | sample 7446101 | NCBI WGS metagenome assembly JACCDO01 (sample SAMN15323440, study PRJNA562643) | freshwater metagenome | isolation source: river surface water | place: USA:Blue River Watershed | collected 2017-08-16 | reverse complement strand
GTTGCCACCGGTCACATTAACAATAGAAAGGTAGTAACTTATAATCAACATGTTATTTAGTGATTGATATTTGAAACTGATCAATGGAGTAATCAGTTGAGACTTGCATGTAATTAGAGCTTGCTGGAGTGACTATTGTATTATGAACTAAAACGGATTTTTTCATGAAGGACTCTGTATATGTAGGACCTAATATGAATATTATACAAGAATCGGGACTAAAATCAATATGTTATACTAATTCAAAGTAGAGGCAGCTTCCAGAAATCAGAATCGATTCATATACTGACGATCGTGTGACACTTCAACTTTATTCCACACCTATAATTCAGTTGAAAAAAATTTTTTTTTCAAAGTCAAAATAAGTAGCGCAGTTTGCGGGACTCTCAATCACTTCTATTGTGGTCAAAACAGCTGCTTCCCGTCTGTATTAAGAACCCAGAGGAAAATAACATCGAAATGATTCGTAGATCGTGATAATATAGAAAATGTTGAGGACGCAACCATACAAGGCAAATACAGCTAAAAATGCAAGTACATCTCGTACTAGGGCTACAATTATTAAAAAAGAGAATAAAATTGTTGATCCAAATGATCCAAGTTTGACTTGGTCAGATGACGAAAGTGATTGGAAAACTAAACCACCTCCTGAACCAAAAGCACCAGAATTAGACGAGTTTCAAACAGCGCAATCGAAAGTTATTGAAGAGCACAAGAAATGGGATTATAAAAGATCTAAATTCCACGGTGATATTAAATTGAAGAAAATCCAAGGTTTACTAGAGAGGGAGAAAGCTAAACCATATGTGTATAATTTTGAAATTCCATTTCCTCATGTTCCTGCTCATGTTATAGAGTATTTGGGTCATGATACAGTCAAGTGTTTATGGCGAGAATTTATTGATCATGGAACTGATGAAACAGAAATGTTGCAGGTGAGATTTCTTGTTAGTATAAGTAAGAATATGAAAGAGAAATATGGGATATCATTGCCATTTGGTGATTTGAAATTTAAATATGTAGAAAGTCAAGACGATTATGTTGAATTCAAGGACGTTGTAGGTCAACTATACAAGCCATTTGTAGCAAAGGATCCCCGCAAACAGAATTCAATGGTCCTCGACAAAGCATTATTACCTCCATGTTGTGCACTACCTAATTGTCGCTATAATTTCACTGGTGTTACTGGTCATTACGAAGCACCTTACCGAGGCCTTCCCAATCAATTTTGTTTGAATACAGTGTATGAACGCATGAAGCTAGAGCGTCATGGTAACCTGAGAGTCAAGCACATAACGGATATAATGGATACGGCATTTATACCGCATAATAAAAAACGATTACCTAAATTATTTTGGGATATTCGTAGTGATTTTTTAATAACAAAAACGGAAGAATTAGAAAATTTAGTCGAAGCTATACGAACGGACATGGATATCGAGCGAAAGAAGGATCCGAATGATATTTACCCAATCCCTAATTGGTTAGCAGAAGAGTTTACTACCTCTGAAATTATGATGTATAAGAGTAACTTTAAACAAATTGACGTGGATCGTGGTGGCTCAATAGACGTTCACGAATTGCAAAAGCTAACGGAAAATTTGGGCAATAAGATATCCCTAGAGCAAGCGCAGCTTTTGTTGGACGAGTACGATATTGATAAGTCAGGCACTATTGACTTTGCAGAATTCATGATGTTGGTGTATAAGGTACAACATGGTGCTATTGAGATGGAGAATAATCTGTTAGCTCAGTCAATGGTTGAGATGAAATCGCAATTGAAAATATTCGAAGAAATTGATGTACTCTTCTTCATCTTCATTCATTTGTTATTCCTCCCAATATACTCACTCGCTCACTTACTCATTCACTCACTCAGGATTTTAACGACAACCCAATTGAGTATTGCTCAGTGTACTATTACGGTGGAACACCAGTGGTGTGCGAATTTTATATCGATCCACCAGATGATTCACCTTATGAAGGTGGAAGATTTAGATTTAAAGTAAAATTTTTAGATGGTTATCCATATAGATGCCCAGAGGCTACATTCCCGCATAAAGTATTCATGGTTAATGTGTACCAACAATTTGATGGCACCGTCAATTTACCTCATTTAAAATATATTTGGGACAGTAATTGGAACTTGAAGAAGCTAGTCAAGCATGTGATATCAGTGATGCTTCAACCTGATTTAACCCTAATACCTCCTAAGATAGTGTACATAGCAAAAGCATGGTTTTGGTGGAAAGAAGAAGAAAGAAGACAAGCGGAAGCACTTGCAAAAGTAGAAGAAGATTTAAAATTAGCCAAACAATTAGAAGAAAAAAGAAAAGCGGAAGAATCAAAAGCAAAAATGCTTGCGTTTTTACAGGCAGCAAAAGGTGGGAATGAAAGTAGTAGTGATAACCCAGTAGTGGAAGCGGTTAGTACCAATGAGACACCTATTGTTGCACCAGGTAAAACGGATAGTAACGGTACTCAAACAGAAGTAAAAGAAGAAAATCAAGTGAAAGAAGTTGATGAACACGAAGCTAAACGTGAAGAATTTTCTAATTTAACGGACTATGGACCATTGCTAAATGAACTGAATAGAATTGAACAAATGCATGTGAATACCGTTGCATTGTGGATGTGGAATAAAGAAAGATTTAAAAATACGGCACAATTTTTTATTGCCAAGTATAATACCGCCCATCGAGAGCGGAACGAGACAAAATCACGCGATGATTCTGATGCTGACGATGACGTGGCTATTGGTGACGATACAGATAATAGAGACGACATCGATAATGATGTAAACCAGGCCATTGCTGATGAGGATGAAATCCCATTATCGAAATACGACGATCTTCCTATTACGAAGGAGGTCAAGGACTACTTCGGCATTGTTGTGAAGAAACTGGAAGATAAGGATGACGAAGATGGTGCCGATGAATTCGAAGACGATCCATTAGTCATAAATACAGAGTTTGATATGTCACACTTAGAAGAATTAGATTACGAAGAACATATGAGGTACTTGGTAAGTGACAAGAAGGTTGTTGATCATTTATCGCGGTATCCTTTCCATTCCATGCCGAAACCCACTACCAAAAGAGCTGTGGAAAGGTCTAAAAAACAGACCACATTGACATCCGATTTAAAATTCTTTGAAGAATGCAATCCTTGGCCAATAAATCGCGACGATGATTGATGTATCTACTATATACATGTACAACAACTATGTAATTACATACTTCACTTTTCTTGGCGATCTCTTTCTTATCATATAGAACAAATAAACCACAACGAGAATAGTGATGAAAAACAACATCGTCTCGAAACGGTATAAATAGCGTTGCTCTCTCGCTACCGATTCTGTGGTTTCCAATGGTAAAATATTCTTTTCAGTAGCGAGAGGTACCCATCAATTAAAATATTCTTCGATATTTTTCTCACTTGGCCAGAGCACCGAGTACTTGATGCTTCCCGTGTAGCTTTCACCTTCACTCAGCCAAATAACATAATACAAATTTCCACTTGGTTTGTAGTGATATATTTTGTTACTATGACTTGCATCGGCCAGTGCGTTGGTAACAATCCCTTGAAGTAAATTCTTCTCGGATGTATACACGGAGTGTTCATCAATACTCTCGACCTTTTCCGCTGGTTTGATTAATTCCATTTTGATATCCGTGTTACTCGAAATAGGAATATTTTCACTGAGTAAGTACAGATGCTTGCCTGTGTCGCTACTTCCTTCTTTTGATTTATGCTTGATGCTAAACACATACTCTTCTGTTTTCACTTTATATTTACTCTTGGTGTCACCTACTAACGTCATCCAAACAGTTTTTTCTTCATTGTCTTTACTATTTTGTGGTATTTTAGCATAGTAAGTAACATCACAATTTTTATTTTTACCCAACGGAATGATAAAATTATCGTTTGGATACATCGCATCAGGGTTTACTTTACCTATGTACGCACCATCCCAATAAAGTCTCGTTGAAGTCTGTGGAATATAAGGGATTTGGGATATAAATTTACCCATAACTTGATAATAAACATCAGTATTTTGCGAGGGGATGACGTAACTAAAGACTTCAACGTCCATGGAGCTTTCATGAATAAATATGCGCATGTTTTCAGCATCACCCGCATGAATATCAGTCGCTTTAGACGATGAGATGTTAACTTTATGGTCAATTACAAAGGCCACATCGGACTTACCGTAATCATAAACATCACTGGATCTCTCTTGTATCGAAGATAACTTTGGGTTGAACTCGGCAGCATCGGCTGTCAGGGCTGATGCGGATGTTAACATTATTACTTGCCCATACTTAGCATTTCCACTGGTACGACTATATGTACGTGATTCTCGCATATTTGGTACTTGTATATTAATTGATTTCCTGGTGGGATAGTTCAAGGGATACAGGTATTCTTCCTGTGATGTTCCTAAGATTAAAACCGTATCCAACCAATCTTCACCAGTGGATTGCTTTACTATACCAAATGTATCCACATCAAGAAAATACTTCTTTCCTTTTGAATTTATTGTAAAATCATACGATGGAATCCAATTAGCACCAGTGACAAAATAATGCATATGAAAGTTCAATTCAACGGAACTATAGAAATTTAACGAATTGACACTGATACTAATAGTGCATTCTTTCGTCGTAGTAGCAACTAGCACTTCTGGAGTGCAAACATGACCCCCACCAACCGTTTTGAGACTCAATGGATTGATTATACCACCAGATTTCAGTAAATCATACATTTCTCTTAACAGCCTTATGTCCACGGAATTGTCGTTTAACTTCTGTTTCACATTATTGTATTGCTCAAACAACAGCGACATGGTCTTATCTTGTAGATCTAATAATTCTGCTATATTTAATTGTTTATTATTGGAAGTAAAATAATTTTCACCAGTTTTTATTTTCATTTCAATCATTCTTAATTCATTTATTAAACTCTCATAATTCATATAAAGTGTAGAATTTACTGTTTTAATTGAATTTTCACATGCAATAAATTTGGGGTTTAATTCTTTTGTTCTTGTAACAGAATTCATGATTATATTGTTCACTTTTGCCTGAGTAAATATATGCATGAATGAATGAGTGAGTGAGTGAGTACAAAATGTAAATATAAGAACGAACCACAACATCCTTGTAGACATTGCCATCTTTTGGTATGACAGTCATCTGAATGGACGAAGGATCAATTGTATCAGCAGTATTAACTACAATCTTTGAATTTCCAAGCGGAAGAGCCAACTGAAAAGTCTTGTGAATATTTGCTACACTCCCTTGAAATATGGTGGCGTTTGTGTGCATTGCTGGCAATTCCCTCACCACTTTATCGGCTGACGCCAAAGTCACCAACAGCAACAACAAAAAGCACATTCTGGTCATTTTCCTAATGAATTGTTACGTAAATGAGTGAGAGTGAGTGGGAAAATGATTGTGAGTGAGAAATGAGTACGTTATCGTGATATGTACTTGATAGGTAACTAGCGATTTTCGCTAATTTTCGAATTTGGATTTCTCTTTCGGAAGTTCCGGTGAGCATTTTTAATTGTACAATAGTGGGGAATCATCGGATGTAGAGTGAAGACTATGAGGAGAAGATAAGTTTAGAGAAAGTTAATCTGAGCTGCCTCGCACGATCAAAAGCACGTCGACATTATATCAGAAGTAGATATAGTCCCTAATGAAAAAGCCCTAAATATCAAGAACAACATTACATCATTAGTATGGGTATCTATCCACAGTAAAGGAGTTCTGATTCCATTAGGGACCAATAAACATTCATCAACACCCTTTTAAAAAAAAAAATCGGAGAAATAAAAAATATTAATAAAAATTTACGTGTGTTGTGTGAGGGAGTGAGTGCGTGCGTGCATTTAATATAGTTCCCAAGTTTTGGTATGAGTTTGCGGTCGGAGCGGCTCCTCTTTCAACCCGAGCAAGTTGCTGGTTCAGAAAAAGCGATAAACGACGAGAATGATGATGAGTATGAAGAAGTTTTGGTTGTTGCAACATTTCAAGACTTCGAAGAGTCGTTTATTACAAAAAACTCAGAGGAAATTATTTTTTCCAACATAGATTCATCGAATCCCAGTTGTGTCATTGACGGGACATTTAAATTTCGAGGAAATTATGAAAATTCTTTAGGTACAAAATATCTAATAAACTCACTTACTCACTCATTTATTTATTCTATGAAGGAACTCAATTAATATTAAATTCAGATGAGAGTCATAGTATCATTGGTCAAACAGATCGCACATTAGTGTTTAAATTAGAGAAAATTGAACAAAATAGTGATGGTACACGGATTCTTGAGTCTGAAACAGTAGGTTTAGAACCAAAAAATAATAGAAATATAAGCAGAGCAACTAAAAATGTGAATAGAAATAAAGATAAAGACGAATATATGGATTTGTAATATTGTATACATTATTTAACAAGGATTTAATAAATAATCATCATCATCTATACGTATTTTACAACTAACAGTTTCACCTTGTAATGCAGCAGATCCAGGTACAGATATTGTGACTTGGACATACTTCATAAATCTTTCTTTGCACAAATCATTCATAATTCTAACATCAAAACCACCTGATACAGATCCTGCAGCTAAATGTAAGACACCTTTTGTTTGTTCATAATCACCACATCCTGATGGCCCTCTTTCGTTCGTTGCCAAATTCATGCATGCCTCAAACTTAGTGTTATCTACCCCTTGGGCACTTAAGTCAGATGTTGCATATTCGATATATACATCGCCATCAAAAATTTCAGTATTTCGTAAAATTGTAACTGATGCGTATGATGATGTGCCTTCAAGTACAGGATATTCAACAGCCGAAAAACTTAAAGCAGCAAATATTGCATTATATGTATATATTGCACCGCCATCTTTCTTGTGGCCATCATTTCCTACTGAACCTATAGCAATAACACTTCCACTTATTGATACATGTGTACCAAACATGTCATAAGCAATTTCATCAGGAGGTTGAATTTTGGAGTGCTCTGTAGTAAACCAATGCTGTGGAGAAATAACATTTCCGTTAGAATCAACGATAGCGTGTTCTTTAATAAACACATAGACAGCACCACCTTTATCTGCCATTCTTGTATTTTCACTGACACGATTTAATGATCTTAATCCCCAAATTGCTTTTCCAGCATTTGCAATTTCACCATATAACGGATCACTCTGGAATAAAGGCATATATGACATCGACACGGGAAAGGTTATTCCAGCGGCGTCACTCAATCCAGACGTTTCGTTTATATATGGATAGATACTTGGAGTCTCTTTGTAAAATCCAGTAAAGGAAGCATAAGGAGATCCGATAAGTAAAACACCCGCTTCATCATTCAATGCTAATGAAGATCCAAAAAATGTATTCGATCTTTTATCGGAGGCCACTAATCTTGCCTCCTCTTCCCAAACACATAAAAATTTGTTTCCAGTACAAAATTGATTGCTACCATCGGCGTGCCGTAAAAATGTATAAACAGCACCACTTCTTGGTGATTCAACAACACCATTATGCGTAGTTTTTTTATTAACACCACTGTATACGCTTCCTTCGATATCCCAATCAAATTTAAACTCATCTACGTTGATATGACCCCATGGTGCTGTGGATGCATCAACTATACGTATCTGCGCCGCGCGATTGTAGTATTTAGAAACGTCAAAGTACACTTTGTCCATACGTTCAGAGCATTTACCTGTATGCCTTGATGTACCAAGACCATCAACCAGTAGCTCTACATACAACGTGTCGCGATTGCAACCACCTCCGATTAGAAATGTGATTTTTGTTCCTTTAATGATAAAAACATCACTAGTCAACGTTCCAGTTGGTCCATCACCTTGATAAGAACCTGCTTTATAGTCACCTGCAGTCATATAGTTGCTTGGATCACCTGGTCTTTTTTCATATGTTCCAATATAGTACAATCCTACCATTCGAGAACTTTGAATATTTGGTTTTATTCGTGCAATTACATTACCACCTGGATCAACAGGGCGGTGGTAACTGTTATCCCCATAAGTCGGCTGATAATCAAAAGCATCCCCTGTTTTACTCCAACCTTTTAAGTAACCAGCTTCAAAATCCCATGACGTGCTTGTAATCGAATTAGAATGAATCGCACCAACGGCTAACTGATCATTTTGTAATGCAACAGTCCATCCAAATTTATTACCGCTTCGTTTATCGGATGCCTCAATAATTTGATGTTGTGTCAGTTCACCAATTTCATCTGTAAAAGAAACGGTTATTTGATTTGTCGGATCTGGCCAGGAAGCGTCGAATTCGGTGCAAATAGTGCAATTGTACGTCGAGTTTACGATGTCATTTCGCCAAAACGGTTTGATTTCACCAGTAGAATCCCATTCAGAAAAGAAAGTGATAGTCCAAGTATACTGGTATCCTCCAGAGGACAGCGGGCCATTCGACGAGGTTACTTCTATGGTTTCTACATTGCTTAAAGCAGCAAAAATTGTACTAAATTCACTATTTGTTGAACTATAATCAATTTCAGACGTTACCTCCGTGACACCATTGTGATCGTAGCTCAATATAAAGGTGCCTTCAGATAATTGGGTCAAAGCGTTTATAACCACTTCTGCAACAGGTGGCGAGCTGTAAAACGTATACACCTTACCTCTACCGTAACCAAATATGTCCGAGCCTTCTGTATTCCAATTTGATTCGACTAAATCACTGCCAAGTTTATTATAATCTGCAAAAGGAGCACCAACGGCAATAGTTCTACTTGATAGTGAAACGGCTTTACCAAATTGTTGTCTATGCAAATATACTTTAGAGTGAATCATGTCATAGTCATAGTCACTAGAAACCATGGATACACCTTCACTCCATACCCATGATGACGTTACATTATCATAACGTCGAACAAATCGGAATATTTTTTCTAAGCCTGGAGCACCAACAACTAGTAGATGACCATACAAGCCAATAGTCCCTTTACTACCAAATAAATCTTGTGACGAGGTAGCTTCTGACACACTAAGAGTGGTATCATAAGTCCAATTTTTCCCCAATCCTTGCGAGACATAAGAGTAATAAACATGCACTTTGTTTGCACCAGGTTCACCGACAACAAGAGCGCCCGTCGTTTTAGATATTTGATGCACCACAATGTCATCTCCATATTTACCACTGCTCACTGGAGTAGGACTTTCCATCAACTGTTGACTGAACCATTGGTCAAAAATGCTGCGATAGAAAATGACAGAACCGGCATTAGATAATGAATTAACATCTTGAAGCGGTATCCCGGCAAACAATACGCCCATATCATCGTTAATACACAGTGTATGTCCAAAATGAACTCCTTCTTGGTCGGTCAAACCATATATTTTATCATACTGATTGGCGCCGTCAATAAACCCATCACCATCATCTTCGATTGTCACTGTAGAATGTAAATCACCTAGTATACTTGGCCAGATACCAGGTGAATGGATTGCCATTGAAACAGTTTCGTCATTAATTTCTAATATACTATCAGGAGTAGTTATCAACTCGGTTGTAATATTAGAATCGATCATAACAATCGGAACTGTAAATGGAACATAATCAGAAATTCCCCGATAATCATACATACCATCAATCCATATAGATTCATTGTGGTGCGACCCATAATACTGACTGCGCCCAACTGCATCTCCAGCTATTCCGGCGACATCAATAGCTGTCAATGGGTACGGCAAGTCACCATCCATCACCCCATACAGTGTCTTAATATAAGACTGTCGCACAGAGGGTGCATTCCTATCTAGTGTCTCTACATAAAAATAAACATTATCACTCACATTATTGTAACTTCTATCTATGGTAATATTGCTCTCAAGTCCTTCAACAATATCATATTGGTCATCAGAGAACCTAACATTCAATAATGATAAATCATACACAATAGCGGCTCCATTATTAAAATCAGGAACGATATCATCACGATTAGGACAGCCAACTATTGCGTGATCGGTGCTTACTTTCAACGACCAACCGCACAAGTCAAAAGGTTGACTTGAAAATGGTGATAGAAACACTTGTTCAATATAGTTAGCAGTTGAATCTTGTCGCTTGAATACGTGCGCAGTACTACGAACTGTAGGCGGGGTAGGGTTGATGTATGATATCTCCACAGATGCGTCAGTTCCAGTAAGGCTACTTACATCTGCTTCAAATAAATTGATATTACTACTATCTTTTAGGAAAGTTATGGACCAAGAGTATCCGCCATCATAAATATCAACCGGTGATCGAGATACTAATAGGGATCCTGTACCTAAATCTTGTTCCAAAATATTTTTCATTACAGCAGCAGATGCATCAAAAGGTATCACCCTTGTAGTCTGCATCGCCATTCCCAAGTCGCTAGTGGAGGAATCACTTGAGGCATACATTGAAGTAAAATGATATTCCGAAGCATTGAATGACATCCATTTCAATCTAAAGTATCCCCCTAATGACAGCATATTATATGAAGCAACTGTTTTCACTTCTATGACTGTTTTTGATGGTGTCCATTCACCATCGTAGTTTTGCACGGACCCTACAATTACTACATCATCTTTTATATCAATATCATACCCAAATCTATCATTCCTTTTTACATTCGATGGTACTAGTTTATACTTGAATTCATAGTCATAGTCAACACTTGCTCGCGAGAAAAGAAACACTGCTCCGGATGCAACACTTTCTACTTCATTGGTACCTAAATATATATTTGGCCCACTCCATTCACTAGCACTGACTATAATGTCATTTCCATCAATCGCAACACTGTGACCATATCTATCACCATAAACTAATGGATATACAGTTTTGGTAGGATATATGACCTGTGCGGATGAGTATTCACCCCCACTTAATGGACGTTTATAGACGTAGATACCGTTATTACCACCGGGAGCACCCATGACTAATGTGCGCCCGTCTACAGCAACACTGTAACCTAAATTACTGCCTATATCTAACTCGTTAATTAATATAAGCTGCAACATTTCCCACAGCTCACTGATGTATGCATATACATAAACTGCACCCTTACCACTATTAGCACCAGGAGCACCAACAACAATAGTGTCATCAGTAATTGCAACAGAAAATCCAAACTGTTCACCACCAACAGCATTTAGAGGCGCAAACTTTGCTTCTTGTGCCCACAAACTTTTTTCGCAATAAGAAGTATTATCACAAGATATATTGCCGCGGAAAACGTACACAGCTCCAGTTTGTTGCACATCACTGTCTACCCCGTGAGGGCGAACAGTACCTTTCTGCACTTGCCTGATAGTTATATTACCATTTAATGTATTATCTACGACCTCCAACAATTCTAAGTCCGAGTATGAATTAAACAAGAGCGAATCTCCATCTACAGGATTATAAAATGTTATCACCGCGGTATTATTATGGCACAAATTACCTTTACCCCAGTCCCTAATGCTAATAAAGTTTATACCATACAACCCGCTGTCAAAGCTTGTCATATCCGATACAATAAGATCATGTAGTTCAGTTCGACTTACATTGAAGCTTATTTGACCACTAGTCCATCCTCGAAATCGCAGAGCAAAAGAACCCTCTGTCGCCGAACACGATATTGCTTGTTTTTCGTGTACACCCACGATATCAGCACCCGCGGCGCCTACAACAATCAAATTATTTTCATTATCTACTCGAACACTTGTGCCAAATTGATCATACTCGTTGGTGTCATTACCTACCAAAGTAGCTACTTGATTCCATTTGCCACCGATAAGTTGATACAAATATGCAGCTCCAGCCTGAATACCATATGATCCTTGTCGAATGATTTTATTATTATTTATATCTTTCCTAGTATCGAGTCCGTAAATCGATTGCACAATCACTGCGGCATCTGTTCCGATTAAATAATTATGAGCTATCAATGGCTCAACATTATTATTAAAATCAAGTACATAGCCCCGATTTGTACGAGTGTATACCTCAACAAACTCCACTTGCCATGTGAATTCGTTAATCGATGATGCGTCACTACGGATGACATTAACTTCGTGTATTACATCTAAATCTTCGAGTGCAGATTTCACCATGTCTGCCGTTGCATTATAAGGTATTAATGCTGTTGTATTACCTCTCAACTCCAGAGTAAATCCTCCCGCCAGACCAGTAGGTCCGTGCATTCCTTTTCGCACCTCGCTATGCCAAATATTCGTATTACCTCCTGATAATTTTGTCGTAATGCTTCCTAGCAATGGTATTTCGTACCAATGATTATATGCATCAAACGTTATAGTCCAGGTTCTGCATCGTCTAGAGTCTGTAACCCCAATTGAAATGTCAATAGTATCCAAACCAAGCTCTTGTATAGCGGCGACCATTTCATCGGCAGTTGCGTCATAATTGATATAAGAAGACGTTTTAGAACCGAATGTCAAGGCGAAAGTGCCATCCAAATACGCAGCACTTTGTTTTATAAATGGACCTTGAACACTTGCATTTACACCTACAAGACCCGAATAATCAAATATAAGCGGTTCTGTTACACCAGAAGTTAGGTCTTCAAACGTTATTTGCCATGTAAAAGCATTTTCACATGCACAGTATATATACGGTGTTCGCTTTATAGTCACGCGACCTAGAATCGAAAGATCGTAGTTCAAAATACTTTCGAGTAACCGTTCATCCACATTAGCAGGTATAGGACGAGTAGGTCCAGACATAATAGACCGCGAATAATATGATATGGTGAATGTACCCCCCACAATCTCATTTATGCCTGCTGTTGTATGAAATTCTTCAATCACAGGCTGTAATACGACATCGGTGGTCACTAATTGTATTTCACTTACTGGTTGTGCATTTAAACCATAAGTTGCAACAGCTTGAACTGTAGTAACAGTATTATTACTGTTTGGAGCACCTACCAGGGATAAATCTCCATCAATCGCAACATCCCATCCTATTAAATTAGATCGTATTCGTTCATTTGGACGCAGAGAAAACTCTGCAGAGAATGATACGAATAAGTCTTGGGTGATAGAGATGGGTCTACTATTCGGATATGCCACAGTGTTGTCAACACTAAATTGTAAATGGTAATCTAATCCCATATTGGACACAGCCAAGTCGATATACGTATATTCGCCTGATATCGAAGATACATATCGATCTCCAGATAAATAACCTGTTATTGGGTTCAGGCTAACAGGAACTTCTAAGCCATGTGAGCTATCGGTAGATTGTACATATATTTTACCACCATTTAATTGAAACGACTCTCTAGCTGTATTAAAATGCTTCACATCAACGGTGTAATCTAGTCGATCCGACATATCACCCTTTTCAATCGTATAATTAAATAATATTGCGTTGGTAGTGCTTCCACTGGCATAGAAAGCCTTCCTGTCATACTCGCCAACTTCCAATAATATAAATGGGACACCGGCATCAGTATTCACTACCACAGGACCTGAAAAGTTCATTTTGATCAATATACTGTCATATAAACCATACGTGCCAGACGGTGTTTCAAATGATAAATCAGTGAGATATACATTATAACCATCAACATGAAATTGCGAGGTATATGACAACGAATATGCAGCACCTGGAGATGGTAGATCTAATATAGCATTGACTGTGGGTGTGGTTGCAGCTTGTAATAATGACCCTGCACCTCCGACATTATTAACACCAAGAAAAAATGAATATCGATCTACATAATCTAAATCTACATTAAAATGGTTTTCTCCAACAACATACTTAAAATATAGCGATAGTGTCGCTGAAGTGGGCAGTGCTGTATCGAAATTTGACGCGTTAAAGCCACAATACCACGCAACACCTACATCTTCGCCAACATTAAGGTTAATATATGCATTACTATCAAGTACCACGTATTGAGAAAAAACAACCTCCAAATAAATTGTATCTGCCACTTTGTAATCACCATCGGGTGAATAGCCACTAACGCGTACAATATACGGCAAGTCAAGTGTATTAATCTTGACCACTTCGCCATTCCTAGATATAGTTCTAGTACCAGCTGGAAGTGTATAATTAGCCAATAATATCGGTATATCAGATAGCCTGTAAATTAGCGAGAGTCCATAATTGGAGTCTAACGAACCAGCAGTGTAAGAGAGATCTTCACTGAAGTCGCCATACTGCACCGTATACACAAACGCAAGTATTTCATTAGTACTATATTCGGAGGAATATTTGGCATAAACCTCTTCACGACCGACGTCCATTAGTAATCGAGGTTTACTTCCTACGATCACTATAGGTGAATCGAACTTCAAATAAATTAATATTTTTTCACCAACAGTGTAATAACCATTATATGGAGAGGTGAGTTTATCTGTCCATACATCCAAGATAGCTGGTGGTGCATTAACAATAGTGATATTGGATAGCATTGTAGCGGATATATTCAAATTCACTGGTTGCAGCGCTAAATTCGTTAAACCGCAAAATTCATTGCGAAAACAGCGTATAGGTGTGCTAATATTAGCATCAGGAACTAACTCTGGTAATAATCGTGGTACATCATCCTCTAAGCGCGTCGTATACACAAATTGTAGTACCTTGGTGCCAACACCACCGGTGTATAATGCATACTTTCCAGTATTCAAAAACAATATAGGATACACTGGATCTACAAATTCTGCGTCAATCACAACCTCATCAGTAAAAGTAACATCCCAATAGACATTAGTACCAGGTCCATAGACGCCATCATCATTAGTTGCTTCAATACTAGCGATTGTTGTATTCCTATTTACTAAATTCGGCATGACTGCATAATTTCCACCAGGAATTACTATAAATTGATAATCAACTGCACCAGGAATGTTTAAATTGGCATCGAGAATTGGATTGCTCATGGAATTCGTTCTAATGTAGCATTCGTCCGAAGTACCAGGACATCCTGACGTCACACATATACTATTTATAAAATCATACCCAATATAGTCAGTAATGTCTCCTGCTGATACGATGTACTTAAAAGTAAGGGTGTTAGTACCACTTCCAGAAATATAATTCGCTTCTCTTTCCGAACCTACTGAAATTAAAAAAACAGGAGTGCAACTAACAACAACATCTGTATCAAACGTCACCTCAATAAGGGCGTAATCGTCTGGATACAGTATCGGTTGTGATGGATCTGCTCGACTGACATTACTGACAACAATATCAGTGATGATTGCATAGAATCCATACAATTCCAATTCCGCATCATCTTTTAACGACTTCGCATTTGGAGCAAGTATATCGCTGGTACTTAAGTTTACATTCATAGTTGGTACCATAGCATCTCGCCTAATGTATGTCTCCTCCCCAGATATGGCCAATGCATTGCCCGACTTAATGTCTAAAGCGGTAGTATTGACACCACCAGTAACAATGTACAAAAATTCAAGAGTCATATCATCATCATGCAATCTTTGGTATGTACCGTACCCTGTTATTTCGTTACCGCAGTCTAAAGCAAGTGTGATACTATTCCCGGCTATCACTACTGGGTAAGTAAATTTAATGAATAGTGGAATATAGTCACCGACATAGTATGTGTCCGTTGATAGATTAGTCTGCACCCCAAACGTAGTGTTTAGTACAGGAATTGTCGTATCAATTACAATATTGTGCGACAACATAGCGGATGTTCCTAAACTGAACAAACTATAATTGGCTGTAATATTAGGGGATGCAGACAACCTTAATATGGAGGAAGTTGCATCGATCTCAATTGAAGTGGAGTTGATTGAAAGTTTTTTTATATTCTGGTCATAATCTATGGCATATGTGAACATAATGGTAAAATTTTCATTGCCACTGTGAGTATAGTATGCCTGTGCTGTTGCATTATTCAAATTTAAATTTAGATACGGTGAACCTGTAACAACGACAGGATAGTCAAAGGTTATGTTGAAATATATTTCATCTCCCACAGTATAGACACCATCACTCGACATGACATCTAATGATACAGCTTTCGGTCCATCACAATTTACAACAATATTTCGAGTCGATGTAATTCCGGGAGAAGGTAAAGTCATAATAGCATTGACATCATTGGCGTCTACAATTGTTACTCCATTTAATTCTAAAGAGTTGGTCGAATGATAGTTCAGTAAACTGCTTTCGTCGCCTACATTAACCGTGTATGTAAAATGCAAGTACCTAGTACGTTCTACTTCGCCGGTTAAATTAGCTCTAGCGAAGTCACCTGATAACTGGACAATATTTAATTCAATATAAGGAACACTACTACCATAAACCCATATTTCATCGGTAAATTCTACAACAATGTCAAGGACATCGCTATACGTATAGAAACCATCATCATTCTCGGTAGTGATTGCTTTAATGGTGGTAATTTTATCTGTTCGAGAGTCAACAGTAATAATCTTTGATGTCGACAAAGAAGGTATCATCGACGCTACTAATTCAGACGAAAAGTCAGATAAAATTGTGTTTCCGCCATAGTCGACAACCTTCAAATACGGCTGATATTGCATGGGACTTCCTCCACCCCAAGCATTACTACCTAATTGAGTAAATTCTAATGCTCTGGGAGGTCCCGTAACTATATTAAATTTTTCCGAGTATAAAACTATATCACTTTCGGTGAATATGTTGGCTAGGGAGTCATACTTATAATATGTAAACGACAATCGATAATACAAGCCTACTTTATCAATTTTAACGGTCGAAACACTGAAAGTTCCTTCATTGGCGACGACAAATAAGTTTTCTGATGGTGACATGATACCGCCAGAGGGATTATCTACTATTGCTATTTTCATTCCACTAGAGCTATCTGATGAAACCAAATTGCCACCAGCATCAAGTATTTGTATTCTTGGAGTTGTTTGGAAAAATTCTCCAGCATATATAGTAGAGGAAGATATTTCAGTACCGTTAACAAATACTAGAGCTGATGGACTACCTACTGATACGACAAAACTAGTACTAACCAGGGTTGGGAGATTCAAATTGGATGTAAAAACTAGTGAATAAGGAAAGCCTGCTTCGTTAATATATAGCCCAGAAAATGATGCGAAGCCATTAATTATGGTGACACGCAAATTTTCACTAGGGCGTAATTTTTCTGTTCCTTTAGGACTACTTTTTATTGACGCTGTCACGTAATATCCATTGATATCACTTAAAATATTGCTTCCTCTATCAGTTATCGCTATAATTGGATTTGGATTAAAAGGAAGACCGCCTGTTGCAGC
>JACCDO010172953.1_pt1 | contig 17301 bp, 15 predicted proteins | sample 7446101 | NCBI WGS metagenome assembly JACCDO01 (sample SAMN15323440, study PRJNA562643) | freshwater metagenome | isolation source: river surface water | place: USA:Blue River Watershed | collected 2017-08-16 | reverse complement strand
TTTAGTAATACAGTAATTAATGCATCTACACTTCCATATGGTGGTATTATGAAATCATTTAATCCACCTTTACCAAGAATACCCTTTTTAGATATTGAATTTGTGGATACAAATGGAAATCTATTTGATTTTAGAGGTCAAGAAAATATTTTAATTATTGAATTTACATGTCTCAATCAACCAGGGAAGTACACCTATTAATACTCTTTCTTTTATTTTAAAAAAATAAAAGAAAGGAGACAAAGAAAACAAAATCTTCTTTAAGTTCATTTTTTTAAGAATGAACTTTAATAATAAACTTGAATAATAAATTTAAAGAATAAGTTTTGTTTTCTTTGTCTCCTTTCTTTTATTTTTTAAAATAAAAGAAAGAGTAAATATAAAGAAAAAAAGAATATAAATAACAATAGTAAAATGAATTCATTCTCTACATTTATATCGGATTTTCGTCCTTTTCTTTATATCCGTTTTCATGATGTAAATATCTCGGAATCACTCTTTGAAGAATATAAAGAGAATTATTTGAAAGAGTTGTTGGTCTGTAAACAGAATAAAGAGAAGATAATATTAATTATTGATGTGAATGAACTCCCTGGTTTACCTTTACAATATATGGTAAAACAGAAGGAATTTAATAAACAGGTTTTTCATTTAAATGAAAAATATGTAGAATGTGTATTTATATATTGTAAAAACAAGATGATGAAACAGATGATACAGATGAATATGATGTTAGAGAAGACGGCAGCACCTTTGTATATCTGTCGTTCTGTTGAAAAATTAAATCGTTCGATTCAAAAACATACAAAGAAGGAATTTGATTGTCAACAGATCATGGTAAAATATTCTCATTTAGATAAAGAAGAAGAACCTACTGTCGATTTAGAAGATTCATAAAATATATATTTTTTTCATTATTTTATATTCATTTTTTTATGTTGAATGAATATAGAGATAAATATGATAGAATTATTTTTTGAGAGTACAAAAAATATGATAGTAGGAGGAGTAATATTTATATTAATAGGTATTATTATCTATATTTTATTTGATTTGTTAAAAGAGAAGTTAAAGGAATATGAGAAGATAAAGGAGTATGAGATTAAGATGCCCAAAAAAGGAGATGGAAAGAACTTTTTATATTGTCCGAAAGGTTGTGAAAGGGGAGTCTGTAGAGATAAAAAACAGGGTGAAAATAGAGTAAAAGACCATTGCCAATTTGATTTCCAATGTCAATATTGTGAAGATCGTAATACTCATATGTTTTATGTTGGTGGAAACTTTGAGAATGAACGTGACATTCTTCCTACTTATTCTCAACCCAAAATTCAATTAAGTGATTATGAAAAATTAAATAAACGTATTGATGAAAATAATCAATATGTTCAAAAATTAAATGAAAACATAAAAAAAAATAATGATATCAATATGGCTTTTAATCAATTTTAAGTATATTTAAATTATATTTTTTTCTTTTTTTATAATTCTTTAAATATAAATTTTTTTAAAGAATAAATTATATATAAAAAAAACTAACTTTATTTTCCCAATTTACTTTGTAAATAGATTACGTGTTATAGACGCATTTGTGTCGAAGACACAATTAAAATCCACAGCATTGACTATTTTGGAAATTTTCATATTGTTTGTACATAGAAGTAAATTGTTCGGGTCTTGGTAATGTACTTCTTCCTCCTCCACCGAAAGGTCCATCTCTATCACCTCCTAAAGGTCCATCTCTTCCTCCACCTAAAGGTCCATCTCTATCTCCACCACCTAAAGGTCCATCTCTTCCTCCACCTAAAGGTCCATCTCTATCTCCACCACCTAAAGGTCCATCTCTTCCTCCACCTAAAGGTCCATCTCTATCACCACCTAATACACTTCTTCCATTCATACGCATAACACTCTGTCTTGGAGGAAGAATATTAGTAGGCCCTGTTCTAGATTCAACAGTCGGAATAGTCACTGAAGGTGTAGAGGCAGTTGAGGAAGTAGAAGTAGTTGAGGAAGTAGAAGTAGTTGATTCAGTTTTCTTACCTTTTTTACCCTTTCCATGTTTACGTTTATTTTTAAAATCTTCAATCCATCCTTGAGATTCAAGTAAATAAAGAATTCCTACAAAAACGACAGCATGAACAAGAGCAGCAATTAATGAAGTTTGTCCAGAACGGAAGATTTTTTTACCAACAGGTGGTATAGTTAAAAGAATACCAGGTGAAAGTACAAAGAATAAAACAGCTAATACAATATAATCCATCATTTTTATCTTCTTATACTTATACTTTCTATATTTTTTTTTCTCAAATATGTAAAAAAAAATGATTTAAAAATAACACAATTATTTAACGTCTAGCACCAGCAGCTACTGTTCCCTTGGCAGCTTTTACAGCTTTACCACCAGCTTGACCAGTAACACCTTGGGCAACAACACCTTTAGCAGCTTTTACAGCTTTACCTCCTTTTGAGGCAAATCCTTCAGAGATCCATCCTTGGGATTCAACAAGATATAAGATACCAACAAAGACGATGGCATGAACAATAGCAGCTGTCATAGAAGTTTGGCCTGACATCCAGATCTTTTTTCCAACAGGAGGAAGAGTTAAAAGAACACCAGGTGATAATAAGAAAAATAAGATAGCAAGAGTGAGATATTTCATCATTTTATACTTGTTACTCATATATTTTTTTCCTTTACGTTTGATTAATTTTTTCTTAATTTTTTGAGTATAAATTTTTATATACCAAATATAATTTGTCCATACCCAGTGAACTCTCTTTTATCTCTTTACTTTTTCTTACATATTCTTCTAAATCACTACTACCACCTAATTGTATAAAATGATTCTTCTCTTCTGTCTCTATAAAAATCATTGGAAATGTATCCATACTACATTTTTTCTTAAATGTTTTTTTTACAATCTCTTCATTGGGTACTACAATCTTCTCATACTGTATCTTTTCAGTCTTTAAAATACCGAGTGCCTTTTCACAATAAGGACAACCATCTAATACATATAATACAATCATTCTATCTATATTTTATCTTTCGATTTTTATTTTTTTCCTTACTTTTATTTAGTAGAATGAAAGTAGCTATTTTTCCAGGTTCTTTTAAGCCCCCTCATTTAGGTCACCTTCAAATGATTGAAAAGATGTTATTATCGAAAAGTCCTTTTGAAAAGATTTATATTCTTATTTCAAAAAAACCCCGTCCTCTTCAACCTAGTTTATATGATATCTCCTCTTTACCCAAAGATGATATCTTTCTTCTTTTAAAACCTTTTCAAAAAAGACTCTCTTCCAAACTTACGAAAGAAGAATACCTAGAAGAATATAAAAAATTAATTCAAAATAAAAAAATACCCGCAGTCACAGCTGAAGAATCAGAGATGATCTGGAAGATTTATATTGAATATCTTAAAAAAAAATATACAAAAGAAATGATGAAGACTGAGATTAAACCAATGATATCATGGGCTCCTTCTCCCATTATCGCAACATATAATTTAGTGACACAACTTTTAAAAAAGACAAAACCATCGAATATTTATTTAGTAAAGAGTAAAAAAAATTCATCGAATGCTAGATTTGATTATTTATTAAAAAAAACACCGGATTTACATGTAAAAGTATTAAGTTCAAAATCACCTAATTTACATTCCCGACTTTTAAGAAAAGCTATTTTAGATAAAAATAAAGAAGAGATACTACAATATATACCAGATGATTTATCTCCATTAAATAAAAAGAATATTTTAGATATATTTATAAAAAATGCAAAAAACCACGAAAAAATATAAACTGAATGTAGAGTATATTTATAATGAAAAAACAAAATATAAATATCTTAATTTATTTATTTATTATTTTAATTATTTTATATTTTTATGTATTTTTTTATCAGATACCCTATAAAAAAAATTTAAAAAATGAAAATTATTTATTAATGAACAATTTTTTTAAGACAAATGAAATACCAAATGATCTTTATTTGATGTGGCACACATCTGAACTTCCTTATTTTATGAATCAAAATTATCAGATGATTAAAAAAAATAATCCTGATATTCATTTTCATTTATATGATCTTTCACAATGTAGACAATTTATTGAACAAAATTTTTCACAAGAGACTTTACAAACATTTGATAAATTAAAACCTTATGCCTATAAATCTGATTTATGGAGATATTGTATATTATATAAAAAAGGTGGTATTTATATGGATATTAAATTTACACCCATCGATGAAAATTTAAGATTTTCAAGTCTTTTAGATAAAGAGTATTTTTGTATTGATTGGTCGGATAAAACAAAAGGAAATCATATTGATTATTCTGAAGGTATAACAAATGGATTTATTGTATCAAAACCGAATAATCCAATATTTAAAAAATGTATTGATCAAATTATTGACAATGTAAAACATAATTATTATGGATTAAATTCATTATATCCAACAGGACCTATGCTTTTAAATAGATATTTTACGACTTATATGAAACATAAATTAATATTAGATTTATATAAAGATGAAAAAGGAGAGATAACATTACGAAAGAATAAGATATCCATATTAAAATACTATAATCAATATAGAGAAGAACAGGAAAATAATACAGATATACCTCATTACGGTGAATTATGGAAAAATAAAGATATATATATAATATAATTTTTTATTTATTAATAATAGATATGAATTATTTATTTATTTTTTATATATTGATTATTATTCTTATTTTTTATCTTTTACAGTTTTATATAAAGACAGAAAAAGATATCGAACATTTTCAAAATTCAATTCGAGTTTCAAAAAAAAAAATTATTGAAGCCGAGATAAAAATGTTAGATAAACCTTTTCATCCACCTACTAAAAATATCAATTCCATAATCCCATTGAATATTTATCTTACCTGGTTTACAAAAGATCTACCACCAAAAATGAAAGAAAATGTTAAATTATTAAAAAATGATAATCCTGAATTTCAAATACATTTATATGATGATAAAGAATGTAGAGAATTTATAAAAAATAATTTTAATAAAGATATTTTAAATGCATTTGACTCTTTAATACCAGGAGCCTATAAAGCTGATCTTTGGAGATATTGTATTTTATATAAATATGGTGGTATATATATAGATATAAAATATCGTTGTACCAATGGTTTTAAATTTATTTATTTAACAGATAAAGAGTATTTTTGTAATGATTATTCAGAAAAGACCTTTTGGAAAAATATGAATACAAATGATAATGGTATTTATAATGCATTATTAATTTGTAAACCCCAAAATGAAATTCTTAAAAAATGTATTCAACAAATAGTTGAAAATGTAGAAAATGAATTTTATGGAAAATCTTCTCTAGAACCAACCGGTCCACTTCTTATGAAAAAATACTTTTCAGAAGATGAACAAAAAAACCTTATCTTAAATCATTATGCAAGAAATAATTATTATTGTATTCGTTATGGTCTTTATAAAATTTTAGAATTTTATCCAGAATATCGTAATGAACAAAAAAAGTTTTCAAATAAAAAACATTATAATAATTATTGGATTCAACGAAGAATATATGATAAAAATGAAGAAAATGAAGAAAATGAAGAAAATGAAGAATAATTTTAATTTATTATTCTTTATATTGGTAGAATATAGAGAATGTATTTTAAGATTGAATTTATTTTATTTATTATTTTTATTTTTATGATTTATCTTTTATTTTTTAAAAGGGGAGAGAGTGAATATTTTGAGAATAAAGAAGAAAATCTACATATTCAGAAGATGATTGATTTTGAAAATAAATGGATGGAAAAAAAATTTCCTTTAAAAAAAAATTATGATAGTATTATACCTCTTCATGTTTATCAAACATGGTCCACTACTGAATTACCACCCAAAATGAAAGAATGTTATGAACTTCTTAAAAAACAAAATCCTGAATTTACTTTTCACCTATTTGATGATCAAAATTGTCAAGATTTTATTAAAAAATATTTTGACCAAAAAGTTCTTCATGCCTATAATACTTTAATTCCTGGTGCATATAAAGCTGATTTATGGAGATATTGTGTTTTATATATTCATGGTGGTATTTATCTCGATATTAAATATTTTTGTGTAAATGATTTTAAATTAATCGCACTTACTGAAAAAGAATATTTTGTTCGAGACTATTCTGACCGATTTACGATGGGTCCTATGATTGGTTTAGATCAAGGTATTTATAATGGTTTAATGGTATCTCTACCCAATAATCAAATCTTAAAAGAAGCTATTGATAAAATAGTTAATCATGTAGAAGAAAAATTTTATGGTACACACCCCCTCGATGTCACTGGTCCACTTATGTTACGTTCATTTTTTAAAAAATCTGATATAAAAAAAATGAAATTAAATTTTTATCGTCGTAGTGAAGATAAACATTGTATAAGATGGAATCTTTATAAAATTCTTGATAATTATAAAGAATATAGAGAAGAACAAAAACAATTTTCAAATAAAAAACATTATGGTGATTTATGGCGTTCTAAAAAAATTTATCAATAATTATAATTTTTTTTTTCATTTTCTTCATAAAGATATAATACTTTTCGTAAGTTCTCCATCTCTTTATCAAGAATATTTATTTGACTTATATCATACATACTTGTACCATTTAATCTCTCTAATAAAAAGTTCATACTGTAAACACCACACTGTGATCCTCCATATTGATGTCTCTTATCATTATATATAATAGTTGGTTTAATACCTTCTTTTTCAAACTTCTGTGCCATCTGTATCATGAATTGTTTAATATTCTTTTGGGGTTCATCTCCATATGAATCGAAAAAGTTCAATTCCGCTTTTTTCTTATTAAATTCCATATAAAATGCGATCCAATGTTGTCCTGGACCCGTTGATACATCCGTATTAAATACTACACCCATTCTTTTGATTCCTCCACCTATCATCTTCTTTATATCAATATTTGATAATTCACATGTGATGGATGTAGGACAATCACTCGGTACTACACCACCAAACATAAAATCATCATAGGCTTTTTCATATTGTTTCATAACATATAAGATATCATATGTATTTAACCATGTACTTGGATTCTTCTTCCATGCTTTTGGATAATCAGGTTTAAAGGTGTATAAATTAATCTCGGTATCTCTTAATTTCTTTACAAATTCTTGTTTTTTCCAACAATGTTCATCATAAGAACAGACACCTATTAATTTATTTCGAATAATATTCCAGATCTGACTATCAGTCTTATTTTTATAATCTATCTTATCTGAATGACTCTTATTATATGCATCTGCTATTTTTAAAAGAGAATTATGAGAATAACAAGTTTTTTGTATCTTTGTCTTTAATTTATTTTTTCCTTTTCCTTTTATAGATATATCTGAACCTTCAGAACAGACCGCACATGGTGAATTGGTGACAACTAAATTTTTACCATTCATAACTACTCTCTTTTTACTACCTATTTTTTTTTCTGATACTTTAATTGAACCTTTCTTTTTCATTCCTCTATCTATTTTCTCATACTTTTTTTTTATACATCCTATAAAAAATTATAAATCAATTATAGATATGAACTCAAAAAAATATTTTGAAACAATTGTTGTCGGAGGCGGTATTAGTGGTCTTAATATTCTTTATAACTCTATTCCCTATCATTCTTATGCTTTATTTGAAAAAAATAATTATTTTGGTGGTCGTATTAAAACTTTTCGTAAAAAATCTTATATGTGGGAAGAAGGAGCAGGACGTTTTAATCAAAAACATCAACATTTACTCTCTTTATTAAAATCTCTTCATTTAAAAGATAAGATTGTAAAGATACCTTCTTCAATTCAGTTTTTACCTAAAAATTCTTCTACTCAATATGATTCTATGAAAAATCCCTTTGATTATATTCAAAAAGTTTATCAATACTTTCAAAAACATAAAAAAAATAAAAAAGAATATGAAAATAAGACCTATATTGAGTATGCGAAGAGAGTATTAACAAAAAAAGAGATTCAATATCTATTAGATTCATTTGGTTATGAATCTGAATTAATTAAAACAAATGCTGAATATGCGATACATTTATTTCAAAAAGATTTCATACCCTCAAATCAATTCATGAGTTTAAAAGGAGGATTAGACCAAATCATTCACAAGATGGTAAATGAGATTAAGACAAAAAGTATAAAAGAAAAAAAAAAATATCCTCTTAAACTCTTTACTTCTTACCAATTAGAAAAGATAAAATATAATTCAAAGACAAAAATATATACACTCTCTTTTTTATATCATCATAAAATAAAAAAATTTACTTGTTCTTCTCTTATTCTCGCTTTACCTAAATATTCACTTCAAAAATTATCTTATCTTCATAAAATAAAAGATAATATCAATAAAATACATTGTATCCCACTTATGCGAACTTATGCTGTATATCCTCCATCTAAAAAAAATAAGAAAGTATGGTTTGATGAATATTTAAAGACAACAACAGATGATACATTAAGATATATTATACCAGTTGATAAGAAAAAAGGTGTCATTATGATTAGTTATACCGATGGTCACTATGCTCTTCATAAACATAAATTGAATGAATTCAATTTAAAGAGAGAGATTAAAGAAGGCGTGAAAAGAGTTTTTGGTAAGAAGATAAAAGATCCTAAGATATTAAAGAGACATTATTGGGATTGTGGTGTTGGATTATGGAAAAAAGGAGTATATGATTATCATCAAATAAGTAAAAAGATGATAAGACCTTTTAAAAAAGAGAATTTATATATATGTGGTGAGAATTATTCGATGAATCAGGGATGGATAGAGGGAGCGTTAGAAACATCGGATCGAGTAATAAAATGGTTAAACCAATCATCTAAATGCCAAAGTTGACGGTGTTTCGGTAATATAAGATGAAGAGGTACATCTTGGAAAAAACGCATTACATCTTCTTTTGAATATTTTGAAAACAAAAATTCTAATTTTGTCTTCTCTTTTACTTGATTTAATGTATGACAATGTCCATGTGGTTTAGCAGGTCGTGCCATCGTCTTCTCTTTAATCTCTTGATAATTAGATGGTATTGGTATCTTAAATACATCTGAGATAAATTGATAAAGATTATCCGTATCATATATCATCTCTTCAAAAGGTATAACAAGTACATTATATTTATTTTTTTTACTAAATTCTAAATAACTAATATAATAATGAAGCCATAATTTAGCAATAGAACTAAAACGTTGAGGATTTCCTTCACCACGCATAAGAACTGGTTGATGTAAGAGTCTCTTTTTTTTATCCCATTCGATTAAATAAGATTCTTTAATCACAGATTGAAACCATGAAAAAGGATTTTTAATCATACATATATGGAATAAACGAGGGAAATTTTTAATATTTAATGAATGTTTCCATTTTCGTGTTGAACCTTCTTTTGGTATATTCGTTTGAAGTAAATTATTTAATAATTTGACCATTAAATTAGTACCTGTATTAAATGCACCATATACTTGAACTTTTGGTCCTTCTCTTTTTAGTTGAAAATGATTATTTATCATAGAAGGAATAATTATTTTTTCTTGTATATTATCATTAACATTTTCATTAACATTATCATTAACATTATCATTAACATTATCCTTATCATTATTATTATCATTATTATTATCATTATTATTATCATTTTCATTATGAATTGATTTATTTAAAACTTCTATTGAATCGTGAATTTCATTATTATTTTGTTGTATAATCTCTTCAATTTTTGGATAAGATATTATTTTATCCAAGTAAATATCATCATCTAATATTTTTTTATTATGATTCTCTTCAATTCTTACTAATTTTATCTTCTTTTCTTCTTTCGGTTGAAGAGAAGAATGATTTACTTGATATTTTGGTAAACTTTGAATATAATTTTCATTATTTAATAAACGGATCTGTTCTTCTTCAGTAATAGGTTGATGATGACGGGATGGTGTATTTTTTATTTGGGGATAAGTGACACGAGAAAAAGGAATAGGTAAACGATTATTTTTATGATTTTTTTCTTTACGAATCATATTTAATATCATTTTTATTCTTTTTCTTCTTAAAGAATTCAATTTAGGCATTTTTTATTAAAAATATATAAAAAAAAATATTGAATCAAACGTTTTGATAAATAATCTCATTAAAGATTAGAAGTTTTTGAAAATCATGAAGAAAGATAAAAATATAAAAGAAACGAAATCTCGTATAGGAGATTTAACATGGGGTATAGGTATTGAACATGAGATGCGTGTTCGTTTTAAAAAAGGTTATTATCAATTTTCAAAAGAATTTACAAATCGATTCTTTCCTCCTCCAATGGATCTAACTCTTAAAAATTCATCAGGATATATTTTTATTCAATCCTATATTTTAATGTATTATTTTGAAATTTTAAAAGTCTTCTTATTAAAACGTTTCTTTGAATTTACTGAAAATGACGAAGAGAAAAAATATTCAAATGAAATTTTAATTTTATACGACCTTTATCTAAGAGCAAAATCAAAAAAAGAATTTCCACTTGATAATCCTCTCTATTTTGTTCGAAGTAACAAATATCAAGAATTTACTCGTAATAGAAATCATATTCAATTTTACTTGAGAATGTATAATCTTTATCATAATCCTATGTTATTTTTTGATATCTATTTTTCTCATAATACATCTTTAAACTTATCATTAGAATCTTTATGGGATTTAAATTATCAATTAGCTAATATTGAAGATGATGAGATCTTCCAAATGTTTATCACCTCTTTTACTGATTATTATCATGGTGATATTTATAAAACATTCCGTGATAAATTAACAAATATTATTGAAAATAAAAATATCAATGATATCAGTGTTGAATTAATACCATCTGATGATGAAAATTTAGATAATTGGAAATTATCATCCATTAAACAATTTATTAAAATAGAAATAAGTGATATATCTTTTAACACCATGGGATATAATAAAAAAACGATGAAAGACTTAAAAGATGTGCAATATCGTTATATTGATATTTTAAAGAGAACGATTGAGCATACTTATGATTTTAAAGAGAATGATTTAAATCAAATTTATCATTCATTATATTTTATGTATAAAAATCATATACCTATGATTGATTTTTCTCAAAAAACACAATTTATGGAATTTGTGACAGTTAATTATAAAAAGAATTCATTTGAGTATATGTATGAAGAATTAATGAATTTTGAAAAAACATTTTTTATGGTGGTTAACCAAATACCAATCTTTAAAAAATACGTGGATATCTTTGGTGAGATTGGATATCATCAGATTGGTTCAGTGGGTGAGTCCATTGAAGTAGCGGATATAGTAACATTTGATTATAATATTATAGAACAAGATTACACAGGATCTTATCATATCTGGATAACTCCCCCATATCGTCCGAAGACATCATCGAAACGTTTTCAAGAAGAGTGTGCTACTTTGGCAAATAAGTTTCAATTAATTGAACCTCTTATTGCTGCTCATTTTACATCTCCATCCATTGAAGCATTCGGAGATGATGGTACATTAGCTCGTTCTAGTTTCCGTCAATTTATTGGTGCCTTCTCTAACTATGGTAGTGCTGATATTAGTTTTTTAATGGGTGCACCATCACATACCATTTCTAAATACTATTTAAATGAAAATGATTTAAAACAATCTTTAGAAGAGGGTAAACAATTAGCGATATTTGCTTATGTGACAACACCCGTTTATTCGATGAATGGTAAACAGATTATGAACTTTAAAAAATTAGAAGAACGTTTTTTAACATCAAATTTATATCGATCTTTTAAACAAGGTAATATTAATTCAAAACCTCCATCGAATATAGAAGATTATTATTCAAGGGTATTTACACAATCAAAGATTCGTCCAATTGATAATCATTTAAATATTGGTCCAGATATTCGAACACGTGATTATGAAGAATTAGTATATCCTCTTTCTATGGATTGGACACCTGAATATATTAAAAAAGATAATAAGTTTATTCAAGTATTTGTCAATTATAAAGATAAAAAAATATCTTATGTACCAGTTTATAATGTTGAAAAATACAAAAAGAGAATAAAAGAACAACGTATTGGTATTGAGATGAGAGTCTTTGATCATTTTCCAACCATTCATTTAAATCAAATTCTTCAACTCCTCTCATGTCTCACCTTCCAATCTTTCTTAGAACCTTATACTGTCACTAATCAAAATATGTATATTCATCAACAATGGTGGCATAATGAAATGGCAAATGTGATAATGCAAGGTTTTGAATATAAACCGAGTTATACATATTTAATGAATTTAGCGAAAGAGTTTAAATTATCTGAACTTCGTTTAGATAAATTAGATTCAAAGAAAGAGAGAAGATTATCCAATAAGACATATACACAGATGGTATTTGAAAAGATTTATAATCGTCTTCATAAACGTTTTAAACCCTATCCTCTTTATCAAAAATTATCTTTCCAAAAACCAAAAATGAAATTTATATCTCTCAATAAAAAAGCATGGTATAATATATTTACCGACTATTTAATACGTAATCCAACTGTTTATCGTGACTTATCTGATAAAAAGAAATTAAATGACAGTGATGTAGTAAAGGTTCTTGGTAAAAAATATGAACAGAATGTACAGAGAGTAAAATCGTATATACAAAATATACAACAAATGAATCATCCAAAAAATAAAAATAATACAAATCAATCCTAATTATTTTTTTAAGTTAAATTGATTTATATAAAATATAATTTTATATATAATGAATATACCTGAACCCTATTTGGTGATTGATTTAAGACCTGTACAAGAATTTAAAGGTATAACAGTAAGTGGATATAAGAGACAAGATGTATTAAATGCCTATCAGAATAGTATGATTAATGGTAAATTAGAAGAAGCATTAAAATGGTGTGTTGAACTTCATGTGACGGGTTTAAATAAAAATATTCAAGATATATTATTAAGTGTATATTATAAATATATTCATATTCATAATCCTCATTTTTATATATATTTATTAAAACGTTTTCGTGAATATGAGAAGTTAATTCGTTTATATCCTCCGAAACGTCATGAAGTTTTTACAAGAAATGATCAAGAGATAAGACATATCTTCTCTGAATTAACTGCTATCACTACTCTTACTAAAAAAAATAATATGTATTTACCTAAATCTTTACCAAAATTAGATAAAACATTTTATCATAAAGAAGAGATACGTAGAAGAATGATGGCACAATCAATAGAAAAAATATATGATTTTGTACATTTACAAGTTGATTCGGATATTAAATTGGCATTAAATGAGATTTATGTGAATCTTCATTCTTCAAAAGGAACATTTTTAAATTGTGTATATTGGTATTTATGGTTAAATAAAGTGGAGAGTATGAAGAAGAAAGATAATCATGTAGGAGTAAGACCGGATATCAAGGAGTTAAAACCGGTGGAGGGTGTATCTGAGGATTTTTGGTATTTATGGATATGGCCATTATGGGAGATTATATTATATACATTAAAAAAGAAGGAATCAGGTGAACAGAAACAATATTTTATAAAAAAGATGTATGAAGATTATAGAACTGATTTTAAACCACCTCAGATAAATAAAAAGATGTATCTTTTTTTTACTGCTTTTTATCTTTTAAAAAATAAAATGGAATGGAATATACCTATGATAATGCAGGAATATTTAGTTATTCAATCATCTGCAAATATAAATACAATTTATAGAGATATTAAAATATATTTGGAGAGTACATTAAGTCATGAAGATAAGAATATATTATATGAACAGTATATGGGTTTGATATTTAAATATGAGGAGGTAGAAGAAGAGGAAAGAAATATAGTAAAGGTAAAAGAACCAGAACAGATGAAAGAGACTTATATATCACAGGTAGAACCTACACAATATCCTACATTAAAACCATTATCGAGAAATCATTTTAAAGAAGAGGAGATTAATATAGAGTATCATAATATTATAGAGGATCAGGCAAGAATGGTGGAAGAGGATATTGAGAAAGAGATATCTCGAGGTTTAAAGAGTCGACTTAGAGATCCATCGAATCCTATCTCTCGTATTCAAAAATTAAAGAAAAATATTTTATCTCAAGAAGACTTAGATCCTTATGTTGAAAAACAGAATCGAAAATTAGATTTATACTTTCAATTTACTCCTACTAAATCAGAATCAACTAAATCTCGTGAGGAAGAAAATCATCATCATTATAAAGAACCTAAATTAAAAACAATTGAATTTAAATCACGTAAACATCGCCATAAACATCGAGATAGTGATGATGATTCATTTGGATTTAATGATGACGAGTAAATAAAAATATATTCTAATCCATTTATAGATATAGGAATCCATGAATATACCAGAATCTTTTTTACAAAATAAATCTATCTATATTCTCTCCATTTTTTTCTTTTATTCATTTTTTATTGTCTTAAAAGAAGTATCATCTTTAAATAATTCTTGTAATATTAGTGGTAATAATACCATTAGTAAATATTCCAGATTTATTGATAAAAATATTTGGATGAAGATTGTACCCGTCATATTGATATTTTTAATGTATGGTTTTATTGGATATTATTCATATAAACCATTTTATTCATCGACTTACCAATCTTATTTTATTGTATTATCTGTTATTTTAATATATTTAACACAGTATTATTGGAGTATTATTGTACAACCATTCATGAAAAATTTTGGAAATAGTTTAATTAATAAGATATTTACAATCTTCTTTTCTATAATATTCTTTATCACATTAATTATATATTTTATACCGGAGATACAACATGAAAATAATAAGATTTTTAATACAGAATTTATGATAGTAATGGTCTTATTAATATTATTTAGTTATACACAATTTATGAATTCGATGAATATGAAGAGAGAATTATTAAAAGATTTAAAGAGGAATCAATTTAATTTTTTAACGAAGAATTGTTTCCGAGAGGTGACAACAAATGAAAAGTTTAATACAAATATGACAGATTCATCGCCTTTGTTACAATATAATAATATTATAGAATTAAAAGGTAATTCATATTTAACTTTAGAAGAGAATATACCAGTACAATTTATGAATCCGAAGACAGAAAAATACCAAGATCTTATCTTATCAGATTTTTATTTCCCTGGTTCGCATTATACTTATTTGGAGGATACACCTATTTCAGGTCATCCCTCACTTGAATCAATTCAATTAGCATTAACAGATTTCCGTGTTCGAATTATACATTTAGATATCTTCCGTTCAAAAGAAGATCCAAATAAACCATGTGTACGATGTAAAAATATGGCAGAGGATGCAAATGAATTAAACTTCTTATCATGTTTATCTACAATCAAAAAATATGGTTGGAATGAAGATCAAAAATATCCCATCTTTTTATATTTAAATTTTGAAGAAGAAGGTTCAGTACCTTTTTATAATGAGATTTATTATAATATTAAGACAGTATTTAGTAAAAATTTAATGAATAAAAAATATAGTTTTGGTGGTCGTAATTCATCTTTCCCTATATCAAAAGCACCCATTCGTGATTGTATAGAAAAAATTATTATTATTACAAATAAGTATCCTACACGAACTGTCCTAGATGAATTTATATCATCAGGAAATGTAAATCAACCGAATTTAAATATTAGTTTAAATTTAGATTTATATAAAGAATCATATAATCAATTTAATTTAATTGGTATATCTCAAGATAAAGATAAGACACAATTATTGGAGAGACATCGTCGTAATATGACATTTTATTATACACAACCCAATTATGATTTAAATAAACCGAATGAGAATAAATCAGGATTATATAATCCGAACTTCCAAGATTTGGCACAGTATGGTATACAAGCGACAATGATGTATTTATTTGTTCCTGATAATTTTTTGAATAATTGGTATATGTTCTTTAAGAGTAAAAATAATTTATATCCTGTATTAAAAGATGAATCATTAAGAGGTTTAGATCCTGAAAAGAAAGAGTTAGAAGAACAGAATCCTCTTCTCGGTTTACAAAATCCTCAAAAATATTGTATTTTACCTGGATTTATGGAAACATCTGCATCTAATGTAACTGTTGGTTCAAAAAATAATTCATGTAATGTACAATCAGCTCCTCCTCCTTCATTACCATCCACCGAAATTTTAGAAGAGAATGAAGAAGAATAATTATTTTATTTTTTTATTGATAAACTATTTTTTTATATAAAGGTATAAAAAAATATGAGGTATAAATAGTAGAATTGAAAATGAATCAAAATGTCATGAATAATGATTTTCTTTTGGGTATCTTAAAAAAGAGTAAAAAGAAAAAGAAGGCAATTGAAGAGAATGAACGTAATAATAGTAATTTAGTAAATCAATTATTAAAGATCAAGGAATCCATCCGTAGTCAAAATAATGTCTCTTCAAGTTTACAAGAAAAAATGGAAAATAAAGTAAATTCATCAAATACTTCAAAAAATAAAAATCAAGTATCCAATCTTGAAGAGAACAAAAAGACCTTTAAAAATCTTCTTATTCAAATTATTAAAAAATTAGAAGAAGATGTTGATAAAGTCACAAAACAGATTCAATCTTATAATCAAGAGAAGAAGAATATTGTAGAATTAGATCAAAAAGAAATTAAAAAATTAAAGAAGATTATCATAAAACTTTATAAAACTATTATGGAAATTTATGGAGCATTCGATGTTGATCGTAATCAACGTATTGAAATGTTAGAGAAGATACGTTTGAATTTAGAGACAAATCATATTTTATTAAAAAATATAGATGAGATTGAAAAGATAACCGGTTATATCCCATCTGCTAAGAAAGAGGAAGTAGTTGAGACCGTTGAAAAAGTTGTTAATCAACAACCCCAGTCTCAAAATATTCCCAATAATGCCCAACAGATGGGTGAAAATCAATCAAATTTAACTATCTTCAATTTGATTAATGAAAAAAAGAATAAAAATAAAAATGAAAATAAAAAGAATCAAACAAATCAACAACCTACCATTATAAATAATATGGTCTCAGTTGTTCAAAATTTAACAGGTACAAAACCTCAAGAAGAAGAAGAAGAAGAGACAGCCTCTGTTCAAAATGCTCTTATGAAAGAGAAGAAAGAAAAGATAAATATGTCTAAAAAAGTATCTCAAAAATTAAATCAAATGCCTCGAATCACAAATAATACGGCAAGAAGTCAATTAAATCAATT
>JACCDO010025324.1_pt1 | contig 17301 bp, 11 predicted proteins | sample 7446101 | NCBI WGS metagenome assembly JACCDO01 (sample SAMN15323440, study PRJNA562643) | freshwater metagenome | isolation source: river surface water | place: USA:Blue River Watershed | collected 2017-08-16 | reverse complement strand
TTTTCTTCGAATCTGAATTAACCGCATCGGTATTACTTTCCTCGATACTCACAGTGTCCATGCGACTCGTAATTAAAGCTAATGCTAATGCTAATAAGTATGTATTTAAACTAAACGTGTCATATCCGACGGGATGTTGGTTAAACCGACGATGTTTTTTTTGACAATTTCGTTCTTCCGACTCGTGACAAAGACGAGGCCCGCTGTCATTTTTATCGTTGGTAGTTTGTTAAGTCAGTTTAGTCAGTTAGTAATTAGTCAAGTTAGTTAGTATAGTTTAACTTATTTACCATTAAAATCAATGCTAACTTTACCTGACAAGAACTGTCGTATCTTCGCGAGTCCCCAAGTCTTAAAACCGGAACTCATTTTTTTTTGTCACATTTTTTTAAAGGAAGTGATAGAAACTTCTTCAAGGTAGGAAATTTATGGTAGATTATTAATGATCGCGAATGCAGCAAAGTAAAAAGAAGAAAGTTTTGACATATCGCGAGTCTGAAATATGGTCATTATTGTATCCACAATGGAAGAATTATGTAATCAAGAAGCCTCGTTTACCAACGGCTAATGATAGTACTGTTAACTTGATAGATGAAGCGAAATATCGTCCGATGACATTAGGTGGCTATATAGGCGATCATAATGCTGAAATATTAAAGTCTTTAAAATTAACAGTTGATAATTTTGGAAAAGCTGGTAATTTACCTGCGGTGATTTGCTTATGTGGAAAATCAGGTACAGGTAAAACAAGTATAGTTAATAGTTACATGAACGAATTATGTGCCGTAATTGATATTACAAGTGAAAAACAAAGGAAAAAATTTATATTACAATTTGATGCTAAATCTTATATACCACGTCCAAAAAGCAAACAATCTCACATGCCTACTGATGATCATGTAACCGATGATATTGATACTATGTTAGATAATATAACCAAGTTTTACGAAACTCCAATCGATAAAGTTATGGTTGATTCGGATGTTAGAATATGCTTTATTGATAATGTTGATTTAATGAATGTCAACGGACAGTTTGCCCTCAAGCGGTTAATTGATAATTATGGCAAATTAAAATGGATTATAACCGCTAGAGACAAAAGCAAACTACTCAAAGCAATACAAGACAAAGGAACAGTTTTAAGGACAAAAGTTAGCAGTGATAGGGATGCTTTAGCGATCATATTGAATATATTAGTTAAGGAAAGAATAGGTTATGACAGGGAAGGATTACAGAAATTATTCGAAATTCATGCGCCAAATTACTCCTTAACGGAAATGCTCACTTTAATTCAAAAAACGTTTATTAAATATCATTATATTAGTCCTGAGAATATTGCGCGTAGTGCTCACTTACATGAGGGTCCCTTATTGGTTCCATATACTAGAGCTGTCGAACCGTTCGTACGATGTCCTAAATGCACATTATACCCACCATGTCAGCACTTAACATACAAAGATCTAGTTCAGAAAGCACAGGAGAGACGTAGTGAATTGCCTCGTTATATCGGTGGTTTATGCTGTCCAGATTGGAGCCGTTATGGGTATTGTACTATATTTTCCAAGTACGGACATTGTTCACTCGATCATCCTACTGATATTCATACAATTGAGCCGCCGATAATAAGGTGCCATATATGCACTGTGAAGTGGCCATGCAATGTTTGTGATTACTCGAAAGCACGACAAAATATTATTGATAATATTGAAAATATTAAAATTCTAATAAAATATACATCGAAATTGATACTACCGAATGCGCCTGCAGCCCTCACCATGCAGTTAGATGAGATGAATAGAGATTGGAGGTTGATACTGATACAGTTAGAGCGTGTCTTTACTTCTGCGCAAAAACTAGATGTATTGAAAGAAATAAGTGCTTGGTTAGCTACTTCTTATACCGTTGACAAAGCAGATTACAACAAAAGATTTGTGATCATTAAGAATCATTTTGGAGAATTGCTAAATACACCATTTTTAAAGCTCAAAGGTATTGAGGAGTTGTCGAAAGAGGAGATATAATATTGTGTTATTTTTGTATTATTAACTGTTCATATTACAAGTCTGTTCTCCCGTCTCTAGTTAATGCCATTTCAACAATTAGAACATGTGCCTTGTTCTCAACACTAGTTACTTCGACATTTATACTCTTAATTTCCGCTGAATCGTGACGTAATAACTTGAGAGTTCTATCTTTCGTTTTCACTTCTATCGAACCTTCCATACACAATAAATACGCTTGTCGATCGTTCATTACATTAAAGTTGACAGTATTATTCAAGTCAATTTCTGCAACATGTATATTTGCATCTTGATTGATTTTTATCGGCACAGAGGAGTCACGATTTTGCACATCTGTAACTAGATGAGCAAATTTATTTTTTCGATCTTCGAAATTACCTATGCTAGAGCCATAGTTTGGTCTTAATCCACGTGTCCTTGTAGTTATCCATATTTGAATAAACCGAAGGGGGTTTGTTTTATCATGATTGTGTTCACTATGCTGAACACCAGAACCTGCAGTCATAAATTGGACAGCGCCGCGTCCCAGCGTTTCTGCTGTTCCCATGGAATCTTTGTGAGTCAGAAAACCATCGACAATATATGTACAAATCTCAACATCTCTATGAGGATGCGCCCCAAAGCCCCTCAGTGGTTGCACCAAGTCATCATTCATTACTCTTAATACACCAAAGCTCATGTTCCGCGGATTATTGTACTCCGCAAACGAGAAATGAAATCTGCTTTTCAACCAATTTTTATTCGTCCAATTTGTATTATTCGACTCATTGGGCCCATTGCCAAACCATTCAGGAGGGGGCTCTGAGACGCCTAGTTTACTCTGTGGAATATGGGTGATGCTCATGTTCGGAGAAGTTTCTGCACGACAACTCAGCGTGCGAAATGGGAGGGGAGGGCCAGTAAGGTACCCCCAAATGGTTGTTGACATTTTGAGTCAAAGACAGATATAATTAGCGTGCTGCAGACTATTTCTTTCCTTTGCTTATAGCCGCTGTTTTGTGTTTATAGTCGTTTAATTACGATGTGTATGTCTACTTGTGTGCTTGGTTAATCCCTTCAATTCTGGAGTGGCCATCAAAAATAATACGTACCACGTACGTCCAATGCATATTCTATTGTTAACTGTTTTAAGTATGTTTTTGGCAAATGCGTTGCCTTATGCATATGGTCTCAGGTGTGTGAGACACAATTTGGGTAAAAGAACTGTGTTAAAAATGTCTAGTTTAATGAATCATAGTACACAAGAGGTGTTGAACGAAAGGGTTCGTCTGGCATTGGTTGAGGCATTTGGAGATGTAGGAAAGGTTGCAGATACTATGGTATTGCCAACCAAACCAGAATTCGGTGATTATCAATGTAATGCAGCATTACCATTGGCTAAAAAAATGGGACAAAAACCTCGTGAAGTTGCAGAAAAATTAATGAATACATTTGCATTAAAAGATGTCATAAGTGAAATGGATATTACAGGTAGTTGCTACTTATTTGATTTATTATTATTCTCACTCATTTACTTACTTGTGCATTCAGGACCAGGATTTATCAACTTAAAGTTGTCTAGTGATTATTTAAAAAATAAAGTTAATCACATGTTGATTGATAGTAGTAGAGTGGGTATTGCCAAAGTGAGTAATCCCAAGAGAATAATCGTCGATTTTTCCTCTCCTAATATCGCCAAAGAAATGCATGTAGGACATTTAAGATCTACTATTATAGGTGACTCGTTGAGTAATATTCTTCAATTTCTTGGTCACGATGTGTTAAGATTAAACCACGTCGGTGATTGGGGGACTCAATTCGGAATGTTAATTCATTATTTAAATACTAATAAAAAAATGTCCGGTGCGAATGACTGTGACGATGTAGGTGTCGCGATTGGAGATTTAGTTGAATTTTACAAAGCCGCAAAAAAGAAGTTTGATGAAGATTCTGACTTTCAAGAAGCGGCACGCAAAGAAGTAGTCAAGTTACAAAGTAATGATCCAGAAACAATCTTGGCTTGGAAGAAAATATGTGACTTAAGTAGGAGAGAGTTCCAAAAGATATACGACATCCTGCATATCGAAGGATTAAATGAGCGCGGTGAGTCATTTTATAACCCGATGTTACCGAACATTGTCAGCGAATTAGAAGAGAAGGGGTTGCTTGTAGAGAGTGAAGGAGCTAAATGTATTTTTTTACCCGGATATACTAATCCTGATGGCACTCCTCAACCTTTAATAGTGAAAAAAACGGATGGAGGATACCTGTATGCTACAACTGATTTAGCAGCAGTAAAGCATCGCTCAGCCGTTGAAAAGGCGCAACGTGTACTATATGTCACTGATGTAGGTCAAGCGCAGCATTTTGAAATGGTTTTTAAGGCAGCAAAAGAAGCAAAATTGTGTTGCAACCATGGATTTTCTACTGAGTTAGTTCACGTGCCATTTGGTCTTGTTCAAGGAGAAGATGGTAAAAAGTTTAAAACTAGATCTGGCGACACTGTGAAATTGATAGATTTGTTAGACGAATCTGTGCGCATAGCTTCGGAGGACATGCTGCTTAGAGCTCAGCAAGTAGACAACAGTGTGAAACAGTTATCAGACGATGAAAAAAATGCCGCCAAAATTGTGGGCATTGCAGCAGTGAAATATGCCGATCTAAGTATGAATAGGGAGAGCAATTATCGCTTCTCGTACAAAAAGATGTTATCCTTAAATGGAAACACCGCACCGTATATGTTGTACGCTTATGTGCGTATTCAAGGTATCAAGCGAAAAGCTGTAGAAGGATTAAGCAGCAAAATTAGCGATGTTGAATTTACTAAGAAGGAGGAAATCGCTCTGGCGAAGCAACTGATCAAGTTCGATGAAGTGTTGAAAGAAATTGAAAGAGAGCTGTATCCAAATAAGTTATGTGAGTATCTATACGATTTATCATCAAAATTTAATCAATTTTATGAGCAATGTCCAGTGCTCAAAGCGTCAAATGCAGTTGAAAAAAGCAGCAGGACGTCGCTATGTGTATTGACTGCTGATATACTGCAAATATCCCTTAAGTTACTCGGAATTGATACAGTTGACAAGTTGTAACAGAACATGATGCACTATGTTATCTGTGTCCCGGTCCGAAGTCGCGATCTGGAAATAGTTTTGGAGCAATCAAACTCCAAAAATAAAATACGATTGCGATCCATTGAGCGGTTGCTTGGATCCACATTGCTGCGTATCCCGTCTTGGGGTTCTCATAGGTACTGTTCTGTTGCAGAGTATCCCAATTAGTTAGCACCATTGCATAAAAAGATGATACAAGAATAAACACCAGTGATGACTCCGAAAGTGCATTTTTGTATAGCTGTTCATCCTTTTCGCTGATTTCGTCGCCCTCAAGGATCGAGAGGTTTATAGTTGTTCCTTTAATGTTTGGTATTTTTCTTATAGTGTTTCTAGTTGTCCATGCTAATGAAATTGCTAATATTGCCATTCCAATCCCTTCGCTTACATGCCTATTCTTACCCGTATCTAGTGTTGGGTTGCATTCACTTAGAGGATTTAAAGTTATGCTTGCATAGCATATCCATGTGGCGTATATAGTCATAATAGCAGATGTTAAAATTGATCCTTGGTCCGTGCAAAATAATTGGAACATGGTTGAAATAAATGGTAATATTAGAGTTAATGAGATTATCGCTTCGTTATTTCGACATTCTGGTCCCGAAAACTGCCAAAACATTATACTTATTAGGATTATACTTGTAATAAAAAGTAGTAAAGATGCAAACAATATGAAGCACTTCCACTTATCCATACCACTTATCTTTTGGCTTACCACATTATCTTCTGAATATTGAAGAAATGTTTCGTTCCATTGATATGCGAAATCTAATAATATTACTTGTTGTAGAATTAGAAATAAAAAACCAGCTATACGTGCATACCATCCGTAACCATTAAGATCAAATACTCGCGGATCAGCATAGAATAAACCAATTACAATACCAGCAAATACAAATGTCTTCATTGGCCAATAATTATCGAAATAATTAATGTCAATACGCAAAAATATCAACTGGATTGTATAAAATATCACAAGAGAAAAACTAAATCGTAATACACTTTGATTCTTCTTGCAAGATAATTCATACCCCGTTGGACAGTTTTCCGTCCAGGCATCAATTTCTACATTGCTTGCATGCTGTTGAACTATTATACTAACTATTACAGTAGAAACTAGCAACAACAAGGATGCTTTGACACCGTAAACTCCTGGTAGAACTGGAGGCTTGGGAGCTGATTCAATAGCTTCCACCTTGTCATTTTCGATTCTTTCTGTAGTCCTAGACAATTCAGGTGGAGATTCCACAGATATAGGCTTAGCTTTTTCTATATCTTTCCCTTCACTTGCTTGAGCATCCATTTTCCTTTGTTTCTAATAAACTTTCCTACTATCTATCTCTCCAAAATTTTTAAAAGCAGAAAGGAGCACCGGAAACGCGGTCCTCGTGATATATTGAGACATTTTTAATACATTATACAATCAAAACTAACGCGTAAACCTGCTGCAACGTTGCTGTTAGTCTTAGGCAAAATTTGTCAGCAAAATTTGGTTTGTAAAATTTCTATCGTCGGACCATGCGCAAGATGGATCGTTGAGTGCCTTTGCTTTCTCGGAATCGCAATTAAACGTGAAATATTTATCGTAACTTTTCCTGCTTAATTCTAAATTAATTCGATTGGAATTCTGGCTCGACAGGAACAAGTACGTTTGCAACTGAAGTCTATTTTTGCTATATTTCCGGATCACAGAGTCCATTGTATTCAGGCACTCTGATCGAAGGTCTAACCACGGCTTGGGCTTCGCTGCCGTTGTTGAAGTGGAGCTTGCTTTCGCCAAGTGTAGTGCTTTGAACTTAGATCCACTAGTACCAAAATCGCCGACGTTATGCAAAGGGGATACAAACAAAGCAGGACTCTCGGTGCTACCGAATACATTGTTTGCGATGATGCCATTCATAAAAATATCTTCGCAATTTCTCATTTCTGTAACAGAATCGAGCAGTTTGGAGTGGTCATTCTCGGCTATTTTTTCGTTATTTCTATTCATCCAACCGCACGTATACTCGTACAAGTACGAGTTCCTCATCATCATAACTTTGGTCAGCATGATGCCGTACTCTGTGGGGTTGTTGTAATTTGTCACTTCATCATTTGTCTTGGGACCGAGTTTGAATTTATTATATGTATACTCTAAACGCGGGATTAGTGTCTTCAACGCTTTGAACCAACGAGGAGAGAATCCGACGATATGATTGGAATGGCGACTCCAAACAGCGTGCAAAACCTGTAAATCATCAAGATGAACTTTCATGTCGTCGTCGATGATCAGCACTGCCGCCGTATTTATTCGATCGTCGGGTAAAAATCTGTTGTTCAAAGAGTCGGATGTTGGAACCACAAAGTATACTATTGTTTTGCCAATGACCACCGTTTTTGGTGCAGGAACTCGCATGTTATGCCAGGTCACAATGATCGTTGATACTATGGGGGATTTGGAGTAATACAGAATTTGCTGCAGCACAATTGGGAATCGGTGCATTGTCGAAATCATTATTGTAATATGTCGAGGATCCGCTAAAATGCGATTAGATTCGTGCAACTTACTAAACGCATTACACACATTCTCTCGGTATTGTTTAGACGCCAGCTGCTGGCTAATGACTGGCTGTTGAAAAAATGATACATTCAAAGAGCTTACCCACATCCCATCACTGCTACTATCCTTTTTTGCATTCATCCCGTCGTCAGCACTTGATTCGATCCAATTAATGGCGTCTATTAACTGATTTCTACCGAGTATAGGATTATTTTTCGCATCGAAGATGGGAAATTCCTCCAGCTGCGCACTAGTCACACTTTGCAACGCATCAGCGTCACTCGGAATCACATGCGTCGACGCGGCAACATGCTGGAAATTTGGATACACGACAAAAAGTCCATTTTTTGACATAAATTCAAGTATAAAACGGTCCAAACTTTCGAGTTCGTTGGCGCCTCTAATATTGTTCTTTCTGTTCCTATCAAAGCTGTTTAGTTCTTGTTTCTTATCATTCAACACACGCCACGAGTCTGGAAAATATAAAACACCAGACATAGCAGCAGCTTGATATAAAACAGGAATGTTTTTATTATTCTTAGCAACTGGAAGACTATTCGCTGTTGCGACGACGTTAGGTGCTAATGATAAAGCGACACTAATACCAATGATCCTGTCACTTGTTTTACTGTCGTCTGATACTATCTTGTTTAATATAGTTTCTAACCATATAATACAATTTGGGCTAACTGCCGAGCTATCATCTTGCAGGACCAAGCCATACTCGTTTTTAGTTGTCGGATTCCATGGATTATCTACGCTATTCTTTGTTACTTTGCTGGCACCATGAGGCCACACAAACGTATTGGCAATTTGTATTTTGTCTTTAGAGGCTACTTTATTTATAGAAAACTGTAAATTTACTCTAATTTTATTGGGATTATTTATGTTCATTAGTGAATTTAACAATAATTTTAGATCATCCGATTTACCATCATTTAGTAATATAACAATAGTAATGGACATGTCACGAGGTGACTTCAACTGAGTTGGAAACAAATATGATGGCGATGAAGACACAATCGATAATCTGGGCGAAGGCCAAAACTGCAAGTCATGCTCCTCAGATAATTTCATGGTACGCGCTATATCAAACTGACATTGCAATAAAATGAGTAGAAAGGTCATGGTGACGAGGATCCATAATGTCTTGTACTTCATCTTGATAGCACGAAGCTTATAAGCTTTTAGGGCTTATAGAGGGACAATTTGATTGTCTTACTTCTATCCTTCGTAGATGTCTCCTTCTGATGACGCCCGACTATTCAGTAGTAGTGCAAGTAGTTGTAGAACCTTTCTATTTACCTAGAAGGGGGAGCAGAGCAGATTTACTAAATCTTGATGCGATGCATGCATGGTAGGACCTTGGCAAGGTCCTTTGAAAGGACTCGGACCGGTATTGCGAAGAATTATGAAGAAAGAATTACTTAGTACACAGAATCGGTTTTTACACTGTATATAAACGGCAAATTTTGAAAGTTGCAAGTGTAAATGTACATATTTTTTTTAATTTCAAGACAATAGAACATCGTAATTTACAGTAAATAGTAGCTAAAATATTGCATGTTACCCACTTACATGGTATGGGAATGACGTAGAAAGAGTACGAAGTGAATCTTGCTGGACTTGTATGCTGATTATCAATCAGCTAAATCAATCCCGACCAAGTAACCCATAACTAATTGCCTGGAAAAGAGTTACTTATTACTTATTTGTAATTCAATTCTAGATAATAAGGTACAGATTAAATGATTGGGCTTGAATTGGCTGATTGATAATTAACATTCAAGTGCATCATATGAATTACTACTTGGTTCATCTCGAAATGCCAGTGCGTGCTGTCGCTTGACTCAATTAACTTGCTGAAAATTATCTAATTTAAGCATATTTGGTCCCGGTTCTTCTATTATAACGTCGATTTTATGGTCAAATTGAAAACATTCTCGGATAAACAGGACAGTTTCGTCGGGACTTCCCATAGCCCATCGCCCAACGTGCTCCACGTAGTCGCCAATGAATAGCCACTTGATGCTGGAGGTAATGAAATCATTATTCTGGATCAAGTCTGCTGCGTATTGCGCAGTAGATTCGATATACTTACTGTCGAGTCTTCTAACTATATCTGCGTGTGCGGTAGGTGTGTCGCGTAAGCATTGAAATTTGTTATGTGCGGATTGCATAAATAAACTATTTTCAAAATATAATTTCGAATATCTTGTCTTGTATAACAATTTGGAATATCGTTTGGGTGACTCAAATCCATGTAATCTGGATAATAAGTGCATCAAATACACTTGAGCAGATACTATTCGACCATTTTTAGTAGAGATTGTGTCATTCTTGAACGGTAATTGCATATGCCAAATATTTTGTAATAATAAGTGCTCTTTCGACACTGATAGCACGTCTAGAGTGAGTGACAGTTGATGCTGCGTTTCACTGTGCACGTACCAATACGGAGGAATGTATAATATTTCGCCGGGATTTACAATTTTAGATATAAAATGAACATTTTTTACAGTATTATTTTGGTCATAAAAATTAATTTGTGATTGTTTATTAGACAAATGGATCGATGGATATGGGTTCAAATGTTTAGAAAAGTTGGGAGATATTAGTGTGTATATGCATGTTCCTTGTATTTGTATTCTCATGGTATGATATTCACTATATCTTGCTTGTAATGCACTATACGGAAATAAAATAGATAATGATGGTGGAGGTGATTCATGATCTGTCTCATTTATTTGCAATAATCTCCATGAAGTATCATTCTCTAATTTTGCAATTCCTTCAATTACTCTAAAATTAGTTGAATAAAAGTACGATCTCGTATTTGCAAATAATAACTCATTAATAAATTCTAGAAATGATATTTCTTCTATTACTTTTACCACCTCAACATGACTCTCGTCCACCATATGCAACATACCACCAATGTCTATTTCATTTTGAGTTACAAAAACTGCTCTATCTTTGGTTTTATTTATTAATAAAACGTCCTGCAGAAATGGATATGATTCAGCAAGAGTTATTAGATTCCATTGTAGCGCTTTCCAAGTCATGGCAACAGAATTTACAACTACTTTAGGTACTCTTACTTCAACCAAACCATTTATTGACACCGAATCCGACCAATTTAATGTCTCTAAGCTGCTTGTTGATAAATTCCTCATATCAAATAAATAATTCGATCCCACATCGCTCCTTTTAAGTTGCGGTCTGTAGTTACTAAATGTTACCACCACCGCAATCACTGCAACTATGAGGGCGATGCAATGCCTCCAACCCAGCCAGAACGGCTGTGTCGACATTCTTTCTTTGCACTATATTTTATTTCTTGGATTCTTGGAATTTTACATCGGCCCGTCAACACTTTCCTTCATTCCTATAAAACGTAAATTTAGAGAATGGGTGATCTACAAGTGGCATATATGTGCTGCAACTGCTTCTGTGAGATTGGCGAGAAAGGTTTCATCTTATCTTGCGGTGAGTTTGTGTGCAATTCATGTATTGATTACATCAAGATCCACAAAAATTGTCCAAGTTGCACGAAAACTGTTAACTTTATATCGCTAGAAGATAGCGATAGCATTCCAGAAGAAGTTAGGGAATCTATTATTGATATCACAGGTGCTTTTATTACATCTATATTTATCTGTATACTGACTAATTTCTTTACTTCATCAATTGCTTAGATGTGATTGAGAATATGTACAAAACTATGAAATTTCAGAATGATTATTATAAAAAAATGGTCAAACAACTACTCAAAGTTAGCAGCAAACTACAATCTGAAATAACTGAGTATAAACGTGTGATAGTGACTTTAGAAAATCAATTGAATTTTAGTAATAATAATAGTTCTATAAACAACAATACTAGAGGAATAGTAGGAATAAGTACCAAAGCACCAACCTTTTTAAAAGATACGGATTTAAATACGTCGCAATCTCCATTCAAGAGACAACGCGGTGAGAGTCTCGATATGAGTAATACAAGAAATCAATATCATAATGTATCCCCAACACCACCAGTAATAAATAATTTAACTGCTTCAAATGAAGAGAGAATAGGATCTTTAAAGTTTGGTAATACCATGTTACCTCCACCTATTCGTAGCTCTAAAATCTTAAGTGGAAGCTCTAAAATAGAACATATTCAAGAACGTCCTATATCCGCACGTAGCGACACATCTCATAGTAATATCAATAAACCAACTAGTGAAATGCAGTTGAAATCGGAACCTGTAAGAAGAAGTGATCAATCACTAAGTAGCAATCCGCAATATCAATATCAATCGCAGGAACTAGGTCATCGACAAAGACCAAGTACAACAGGGACACAGTCAGTACCAGATCGAGTACGATCACCTCTAATAAGGACAGCAAACATTACTAGCAGAACGACGTCAAATGTTTATAGTGATGCAAACCGTTCTATTCCTGTATACACTCCTAATAAGAATTGGTCAAGACCATCATCATAAAATTAAGAATTTATGAATGTTATTAATTGTCTGTTTATTTGTAGCTTCTTCAGTTATTTTCCAATCACGCATCATACGCAATCGCTATTGAACAATGACTGATAGTATGAATATCTCAACAACAAAAAATGGATTAGAGAAATATATATAAATGATAAACACAGAGCTTAAATATATTTTAATATGATCCTCCTCCGCCACTTCCACCGAACATGTCCATACCACCATCAAGAGCATCTACTTCTTCTACCTTTGGTTTTTCAGCTGCTTTAGGTGCTGGTGCAGCTGCTCCGCCACTACTGGCAGCAGCTGGGGCTCCTCCGCCTCCTCCACCTGGACTTTGGAAGAATTTTTCTACTCCACCAGCTTTTTCAATAAAAGATGAGAATATAGGGGCATAGTAAGCTGGTATTTTATTTCCACTAGCATTGACTACAGCACTAATATTTTCAGCAGTTACATCGACCTGTAATAGTTTACAAAAATGTAAGTATTTTCATTTATATTATAATATAGATTAATAATTAGACCTTGCAGTCATTTAGTAATATTGCGGCCAATGCGCAAACTAAACCGTCACCTTCTAATGCTAATGGCATTTTCTATGTATAAAAAATAAAGGAGTAAGTTATAATATTTTATAAATATTGAAGTTATTCTTTTGAAAAAGTCATCTTTGTACTATCGTTGCATCCAATTAAAAAAGTATCTATTTCAATTTATAACTACCACAACTGTCAAGTAAACTCAAGTTGTATCATTATAGCCAGCTAATGGTCAGAACCGATAGCAGTAACATAGATTTTTAAGTACTTGTGCGCATTAAGTATTTGACTTGTTGAGAAAACGATCTCAAACTCTGTCACCTACATAAACCATGGACAGCCAGCAACAAGATCCAGTACTTTAGGTTCCAGACAGCAAAGAGGATGCAAAACTTACCTTTCTTCTTGTTATTTAATGTAGGAAGGAAGGCAAGGCCACAAACTTTTTTGGGCCGGAAAAGGCTAAGTTAGGGCAAAAAGTAGAGACCGAAAATAAAAGGAAGGAAGAAGAGCAAAGGCTGTCGAATAGTTACAAATGAAATCATAAATTTATTATTATATAACCCACTGATTTCCAACCAAGTGCTAACGTGTCACTTTAACTATACTTGCTAATTTTTAATGTATAATTCTATCATATACGTTTTTTGAAGAAAAAAGCTTAGGATAAAAAATATATATGCATGGTTTAAAGTAGTCACTTCAAATGGTGTGGAATTGCATTGCCCTCGAAAAAATTAGGCCCGGGCCCCGGTTTGTCTGAAGAAAAGTTCTCATACTTTCCTCGGAAATGGGAGAAATTTTATTCTGCTCTCCATTCCCGATTAATTCTATATAAATCATCGCGGTGAGAGTAATCAGAATGTTGGTTTTGATTACCATTCTTATGTTTCTGCTTCCAAGCAGTAGTCTGTTCCAGCCTCCCATAAATCCGTCAAAAATTGGGACAAATTTGAACAAGATGAAGAAAGCTATTACAAGAAACGAGAATAAGGTTGTATCTGTAGCACCAAAACAGCCTCGACCTGAATCTAGCGATCGAATAACTCGTGATATGTATGGATTACCGGTGATTGAAATGTTTGTACGCCGAAGTGGTACTGGTATCTTATGGACAAGATATGAGGATTCGCTTTGTGATGATAGCACCAAAGATATTATTAAGAACATTGAGAGTGGTGGTTTATTAGCGGAATTAAGACGAACAGAATTAGATAATATACTTGCATTGAAAGTATTTGGGAAAGGAATTGGATCTGCAGCTGAACTACCGCTCATCAATAAAGTAAAGAGTCTTTTGCCTAGTTTTAGAAAATTAAAGCCAAAAGATTTCGAATTTGGCTATAGAGTTGCAGTTGAAGGAGAAGCGATTACTGTTTTAAATAGGGCAATGACTCGATTGCCTGATGTACAAGTCACGGAGTATATTCCTGCTGTACCTATTGACTTCAATAAAATAATTCAAAATTCTACTGAAATCCTCAGTGATTCCAGGTACGTTTGTTGTTCTCTCAATTAAATACTCTCATATTTACTCATTTATTCATTCACTTACAAGAGCTCTTATTAATTCATTAAAATCAAATATATCGTCTTTTGTAGACGAACTGTGTAAGTACAATGAGAATGAAGTGATGAAGATAAACGTCTTTACCGATGGAAGTGCTTTGATCTACGGTAAAAATTGCATTTATGCATCAGCAGGAATATTTATTACGGCTCCAAGTAGTAAGAGAGGCGATGGAAGCTCTGGTTATAAGTGCTTAAATATTAATGTACAGGAGTGCGGCGGATTAGTACAAACGCCATTTGATGCAGAACTTTGCGCTGGATTGTTTGGTGTGCTAATATCCAAGCTACTAATTCGATGTATAAACAGCAATAGCACAAAATTTGCAATTAAAACTTCCTTTTATACTGATTCAAAAACTTTGGTTAAAGCTGTTCGTGATGGTCCACCGACTTCAACCCAAGATTTACCTGAAAACAGAATCAGTTTGTGGTCGAAATTAGCCGATGAAATCAAGCTGCTAGAGTCGTATGTATCGAATGAAAAGGTTGAGAATAATATCGTACAATGGATACCTGGGCATCCTGAAAGAAGGGAGCTGAATTGCTCAAAATGGAATGAGTACGACAACGGTATTTTCGCTGCTGATACCTTGGCTAAAGGTGATGACCTCACGACAACCATTACAAAATATGAACTCATCACCAATCATACCAGCAGCTTCAATGATTTTGTGATATTTGGCAGCAATTCGATAAGCGCAACTGAGTTAATCGCGCTACTAGTTGGAGTCCCATAGGGCGTTGTGTCAATTTGATTTTTATTGTGTTTACTATACATACATTACTCTACAATTTGCTATTATCTCTTACGATCTCTTACGATAAGGCTTGTTATTTGCACCACTTTGTGTTGGAGGAAATGCGTTATCTCGTAATGCATTGCCCCATCGCTGATCAATGTTACCTCTATTGACTACACCAGAGTCAGCCTTTTTAATGGGTAAAAATCTATGTTCGTTTCCTAATATATTCCTTGACTTTTCCGATGGTGTCAATGACGCTTGGTGGTCGATTCCGCTGACAGCGTCTAACAGTATTTTTTCATTGATGAAAGGAATTTTGACAATGCACTCCCATGCATTTTTTTTGCCATTTGCATCGACTTCGAAATCTTTCGGATAGTATTCGTTCAGTGGCGACGTTGAGGAAGTCATCAGTGACTCATATGATGGTGGTAAGAAATTGCCACTTTGAGGAGGTAATACAGATAATAGTTGTAGTAGTGGTGTGAATGGTTCGCCTTGATCGAAACCAATAGGATATTTGACTAACTTTATCATGTCCGTTGCCAATGGTGCGTACAGGTATGGATAGTACCAAGTCCATGAACCACAGCCTTTATGGTAGTATCGCAGGACCCACGCAAGCCCTTCCAAATATGACTGGACAACTTTACTTATAGCCTCCTCGTCACCTGGATTGATATCAAATTTAACTTTATAATAATGCGCGCGATAGTCGTCACCAGCGTACAATTCATCCTTCTCATCGATTGCTCGCTGCTGAAAATACAATGGTTCGCGGCGTGCGATTTCTTGTAGAAATAGTTCAATTCTTGGTAAATGAAGCTGGTCTTTATTCGTCAAATATCCTCCAAGTTTTGGCATAATGTCCCTGTAAATGTTCATCATAAGGTTGAGCGAACCATCTGCGATATCTAAGTGTGGCACACATGGTAAAAAATCATTTCCGACAAAGAAACACATAAAAACAAAGTCGTCGATGACTCGTTCAATGTCAAATCTTGCTATCCCTTTCTCTTTAGTATTGTTTTCTGCAAGCAAACGGGCAGATTTTTCATTCATTTCTTCACCTAATTTCTTGAAATGTTGATTCAACATTTTTCTCAAGATTGAGATTTCTAATAACTCAAAATCTTCCGGCGAGTATGACATAGCGTCTTTATTTTGCTTTCGTTTACTAATCTTTTCTCTTAATAAAACAAAAAATGGTTCATGTGTGACCAACGATAACATGATTAAATCGGCATCCAACCCATACATACAATGTCTAAATTGGTTTTTGTTGCCTTTTTCCTTTTCTTGTTCGAGTCGAATCATATCCATGACTTTATGCTCGCCCTCACCAGGAACATCTGGTCCAGAAAATACTACTTCAGCGCCACTTTGCCAAAATGGATCGGTTTCCATTTTATATTTTATCCATCCACGAAATGCTATACCTAATCTATACATAAATTCAGTGCCTGGTGTGATGCAATTACTATCAAATGATTCGTTTTCAGGTAATTGTCCTTCTTTAGCAACGAATTCGGCTAATAATGCTTCCCTTTCTTTTGAACTACGAAATCGTCGTGATCTTTGCTGATTCATTTTAGCTCTTGGTGCAACCCCGTCAACTGCTAAAAACATTAATCTACTAGGTCTAACTAACTTATATAATCTATCAGTATACGCAAATATACGTTGAAACATTGCCTTTTCATCAAGTGCTATTAACTTATCATTATTTGAATGAGTACATGTATGTATAATACCATTCATATCTAAGTAGAAATTATCGATCGACACCGCCTGATTATTATTTAATCCTTCGCCTACCGACTCGAGGACGATAGGATACAGATCTACTAACCAACGAAACAACTTGGGAATGCCATACAAGGCTGTAGATCTTGTGTTAAATCGGGTATCCTGATCGTGGGAGAACTTGAAATTTACAACTCTATTCACAGAGCGGAATGACCAATGGAATGGTAGCCAACACAGAAGAAAAAATGCCCACAATCGCATTTTTAGAAGAAAGAGGAGAAGTTAGTACTAACCTGCGGGTATTGGTTGGGCCGGTGTTTTTCAATCTTTTCAATCTTGTCATCAACCAAAAGTCTATTAAACTTTATAGCTGAATAGCCATTTATGCTCAATTAACTCTGACTTAACATGTTCTCTGCGAATATATTAAGTCTGCCAAAGTAGGAAACAAGTAGAAGGGTATGGGGTATTTTAATTAGATTTTAAACTTGGCTATTATCCCTGATAATCTAAAAATAAGAATTAAATAAAACAGTCAACTAAATTGTCAA
>JACCDO010170990.1_pt1 | contig 17302 bp, 15 predicted proteins | sample 7446101 | NCBI WGS metagenome assembly JACCDO01 (sample SAMN15323440, study PRJNA562643) | freshwater metagenome | isolation source: river surface water | place: USA:Blue River Watershed | collected 2017-08-16 | reverse complement strand
CGCAGCGGGCTCGCGGCCTTGCACACGAGCGTGGTCGCCGACGCCGTCGGCTGCACGTAGACCTGCGCTTGGTCGCCGCACCAGCGATACGCGGGGCCATTGGCCTGTGGGCGCTCGACGCCATAGAAGCCGACGCCGAGCACGCCGTCATCGGTCTCGCCCATCACCACCTTGGCGCGCTTGGGCGCGGCGTTGCGGTCAAAGCCGCGGCCGATGAAGTGCTTGCCGCCGCGAACTCCAGGCGCGACGACGGCGCCGCACTGCATCGAGAACACGATCACGCCGAGGTCGCGGATGTCCGTGGACAGCCCAGCCTGCTTTGGCGTGATGGTCTGCGACTCGATCGTGAACTCGAGCAGCTCGCCCTTCGGCAAGTTGTCCGGCAGCGCGAAGCAGTAATCGCCCGCGTGCTCATCGACCGTGCACGTGCCGAGCAACTCGCCCTCTGCGTAGAGCTTGATCTCATGCTTCTCGATCGGCGACGCGAGTCGCAGGTAGAGCGCCTTCGCGTCGTTCGCCGGCGCGAGATAGAACCACGCGCGGCCCTTGCACCAGCGATACGCGCCCTTGCTGCCGGGCGGGTTCTCGAGCGTGTGCCAACCGGATCCAATCGATCCGTTGTCGGTCTCGCCCATGACGATCTGCGTGCGCGACTTCGCAGAGAAGCGATCGTGGAAGTTGTCGACGTCACCTTGGTGGCCGCCTTCGTTGATGCCCTTCACGAGGAAGCGGCGCCCCACTTCGGCGGACACGGCGCAAAGGCGCTGCGTCTTGTGACGACGCCACATCAGCTGCGGCAGTCGCCAGAGGTTCCAGCTCCACGCTTGCTTGATGATCTTCGCGATCTGGCCGTGGAACTCCGGGTTGTGGTTCTCGGCGACGGCCTTCTCGAGCCACTCGACGCGGCCCTTGTCGTACTTGCGGATCTTGGGCAGCACCGCGAACAGCGACTTCCAGTCGAGGTTCTTGACCAACGTCGCCCACCGGTTGCGCTCGCTCATGAAGCGGCGGCGGTAGAGACGGCCTGGCGTGGCGCCCGTGTCGCCATGGAAGTCGTGGCGAACGACTGCGAGCGGCGCGTAGAGGTTGTCGTAGCCAGCAAGGCGCAGGCGCCATGCGAGGTCCGTGTCCTCGTAGTACATGAAGAAGGCCGGATCGAAGCCGCCGACCTTCTGCAGCGCCGAAGTGCGATAGAGCACCGCGCCGCCACAGCCGCCGAACACTTCCTCGGGCATCGGCGACGGGTTCTCGTCGCGTTCGCCAACTTGGCGATCCCAGCCCCATCCAGCTTCATTGATCTCGATCGCGGTCGAGTTGAGCAACGTCGGGCAACGGAAGAACAGCATCTTGCTGCCGACGGACCCGATGCGGTCGTCCATCTCCGCTGCGCGCACGAGCTCGGTGACCCAGTTGCGCTGCGCGTATGCGTCTTGGTTGAGCAGCACGACGTACTTCGACTTCGTCGTGCGGAACACGAGGTTGTTGCCTTCCGCGAAGCCGAGGTTGACGTCGCTCGCGATCAGCTTGATCTGCGGGAAGTTCGTGCGGATGAAGTCTGCCGTGCCGTCCTTGCTCGCGTTGTCGACGACGACAACTTCGAGGTTGGGATAGTCCTGATCGAGCAGCGTCTGCAGGCAGGGACCGACGATGTCCTTGCTGTTGTAGCCAATGACGATCGCGGTGACGGGCGGCCACTGCTGCGCGTCGATCTTCTTGGTGGCGCGGCGCACGAGGCCATTCGTGATGCGGCGGATCTCGCGCGCAGCGTCGCGAGCATCGAATGCGTCCGTCGCGATCGATGGCACAACGTGCACGTTGGCCTTCGGCGCGAGTTGCTTCAGCGCGCGGCAGTCATTCTCGCTTGCGACGAGCACGGCGAGGCTCGACTCCGCAAGCTGCGCGGCGAGATCGCGGCCCGCGTCATAGCTCGGGAAGAACGAGAGATCGCGGCCAGACACCTTCGTATGCAGGCATGCCTTCAGCGTCTCGAGACGCAGCGACGGCAGCACCAACACGCCAGGCACGGTCTGCACGTAGCGCAGTTGATGCAGATGCAACGCGTCGTCGCCAACCATGTAGACCGGCATGTCCACCGTGTTGGCATCGAGCAGCGTCGGAAGATCGCAAAGCGAGTGCAGTCGCTCGCGCGCGACGAGGCCCGGACGCACGCGCCACGGCGTGTCGACGAGCGCATGGGTCGTTCCGGTTTCCTGCAGCGCCGCAAGCAACGATGTCGCATGCGCGCTGACCGGAGTCGTCCAGGGGGGAAGCGCCGATGACAGTGCGATCTTCATGAGATGCGCTTCTTTCGGCACAGAGGGCATCCCGATCTGAGGCGAACATCCGCATCGTCGGAGATTCGTACGCTGCGCTCCGCCGAACGGCGCCGCCCTTGGCGTTCCTCGCGGCTCGTCGCATGATCCTCGGCCCGTGACCCGCGCCCGTGACGAACGCCGACCGAACCCTCCGACCGCGCCGCGGTCGTGGGCGGCGTCCATCTCGCTGCACACCGCGCTGGTCGGCTCCATCGTCCTGCTAGGACTTGGCGTGGCGCCCGAGTCCTCGTGGGCCGGATCGACTGCGGTTCCAGCGATGTCGTCGCTGTGGCGCGAACAGTTCGAAGCCGTCGAGCCACCGGCGGAAGCGCCGCCGCCGCCGGTGCACGCAGAGCCGCCGCCGCCACCCAAGACCGCTCTCATCGATCCCGTCTTGCCCGAGCACGAGCCCGTGCTGGATGCCGAGCAACTCGCGGACGCGGAGTTCGCCGAACGCGCGGCGCAACACGACGACGCTCCATCGCCCGATTGGTCTGCGCGCGTGGCGGCAAAGCCAAAGCTGTTGGAGTCGGAGCAGAAGCCGCCGTCCGAAGCGAGCAGCGCTCCTTCTGCAGACGGCGCGCTCGTGCAGCCATCGCCATTGCCGGGCAAGAACCCGCCCCCGGAGTATCCGCGCGCAGCTCGACGCAACGGGATCGAAGGTGAGGTGACCGTGATCCTCGAGATCGCAGTCGATGGCCGCGTCGATGCGGCGCACGTCGAGAAGTCGTCAGGCAGCAGCTTGCTCGACGACGCAGCGCTGCACCATCTGTCGAAGTGGACCTTCGAGCCTGCGCGACGCGCTGGCGTCGCGGTGCGCGGGACCTACCGACAAGTGGTCGAGTTCGCGATCGATTGACGCCGCGTGGCCACGCGCCGCGCGCGCATCAATTGCCGAGGCTCATCCACCACGCTGCGCCGAGTTCGACGCCGCTGCCAATCGCAGGCCCTGCGAACCCTGCCTGCGCCATCAACGACAGGCCTTGTAGCGATGCAGAATTGGGGACGAGCACGGACTGACTCCAAGCGCCTTGCGCGTTGGGAGCGAACGGCAGGTAGGGCAGCGAGCGCAGTAGATCGACGCAGAGCCACGTGTCATTCGCGCCGATCGGCGACGCGGCCGCGGGAAGCCCGATCGCGACGGCTCCGAGGTCCGTTGCGTTCATGCCATTCGCCTCGAGCGAGATTGACGAACCGAGCACCGCATCGCCGCGCACCGAGAACCTGCGCGAACCCTGCGTGAGGTAGCGAACGGTGGAGCCGCCGAGGTCCACCGAATAGAGGTCGAAGTTGCCTGCGAGGCTGCCTGGTCCGCCGAAGAACACAACGCGGTGGCCTGCGAACATCGGGAACCACGAGTACTGCGGCAGCCCATTCGCGGGCCCAGGCGCAATCTCCGCGAGATGGCGCGAGCCCTGCGGCGTGCCATCGCTCGTCCAGAGTTCCCACCCGCGCGCAGAAGTCAGCACGGGCGCAACGAAGCGTTCCTGCGTGAACGCGCTGCCGAGGCCCGACCACGAGTCGACTTGAGAGCTGCCGGGCCCGGGCTCAAGGTCTTGCAGCAACCGAGTGCCCGCGACCGTTCCATCGGTCACCCATGGCTCCGCGCCCGTCTGCGCCTCCGTTCGCCACAGCACCGCGTAGTTGCCGCCCGGCGACGAGCCGACGAACGAGCACAGGGAGCTCGCTGGCCCTGGAGTCAGGTCGAGAGGCAACGTGCCCGCAGTCGTCCCATCCGTGATCCACGGCTCGGATCCATGCGTGGCGTCCGTCGCAGAGAACAGGAGTCGATCGCCAAGGCCGAGCACCGCGCCGCCCGCTGTTGAACTCAACGTCACCGGAGTGCTTGCGAAGTCCCAATGCGCGAGCGTGGGTGGCGCGACGATCGCGATCCCATCGCGAAGCGTCACGAAGTACGCAGCGCCTGGGAAGGTCACGCTTGGCTGCGACGCGCGATAGACCGCAGTGAACGTCGTCGAAGCCGGCGGCCACGTCGTTGGCCCCGGCACTTGCTGCACGAGGATCGGCTCGTCGCGATGCAGCGACCAGCTTGCGTTCTGCTGGCTCCAGATCAGCGGCACCGAGAAGGGCGTGATCGCATAGGCGCGTTGGTCGTGGCCAATCACGTGGAAGCGACCCGCGTACGTCGACACGACAAATCCAGAGATGGGGCCGAGCGGCGATGTGCCACCGACTGTGCCATCGCTGATCCACATGCGACCGTCCGCGTTGAACAGCCACTGGCTGCCGATGCGAAAGGGCAACTGCGGCGGTTCCATCTGGCGCACGAAGATGTCCGCAGCGCGGAACATCAACGAGGTTCCTGCGGCAGTTCCATCGCTGCGCCAGAACTCATGGCCAAAGCCGCGGTCGAGCAAGATCACGGATCCAGCGGCATCGCTGCCTGCGCCCAAGAACATCGGGCTGCTGAGGCCAGGCACGAGTTCGCGGACGAAGCTCGTTCCGCTCGGCGCGCCATCCGTGCGCCACAGCTCGTTGCCGCGCGCATCGCCAGTGAGCCCGACAAGCAACTCGCCAGGACCGCCGCTGCGACCGAGCAGCGGCAGCCCAAAGATGGGCAGCGCGCCAGGAACCTGCGCGAGCACGAGTTGCGGGTCCTGCGCACACAGCGGCGCGAGAAGGAGCGCGATCGTGCAAGGGAAGCGGGAACTCATGTGGACACCGAGCAGCATGCAGGAGGAATGCGACACCGGACAGTCCGGTCGCAACTGCGATGCCATGGCGACGAGTTCTTCGCTCGCTCGGGCGAAAGAGGCGAGTTCAACCCAGCGCGTGCTTCCGAACGAACACCGCGTCGATCTGCTTCTGCAGCCCGCCATCGCGTGGCAGTGGCACGGCGTCGGACATCGCAAAGCCGAGTTGGTCCAGCGTGGCCACCACTTCCGCAAGCAACGGAGCGCCGCGATTGACTGGGTGCAGCGACAACTCGATGCACAGCGCCTTCACCGTTTGGATCATCGCGCCAGCGCCGCGCAGCACATCCAACTCCGCGCCTTGCACGTCGATCTTCACGAGGTCGAACGTGCGCCCCGCGTGCGATCGCACGAGCGAATCCAACCTGCGCATCGGCAGCGTGAGCACGTCGCGCGGGTAGTCGCTGAGTTCTTCGTAGAGCGAGGATCCGGTCGAGCCAAACGGCGTGCGCAGCTGATGGAACGCGCGGCCATCGCTGTCTTCGTCGCCAAGCAACACGCTCTCGATTTGCACGTCGCCGCCGAGCGCAGACGCCAGCGCATCGAGGCCCGCGCGCTTTTGCGGCTGCGGCTCGACCATCAGCACTGACGCATTGGGAAAGAACTGTCGCGCGAGGATCGAGAACTCGCCCTCGTACGCGCCGATGTCGAGCACGCCGGAGAACGCGAAGCCGCGCTGCTGCAGCACGTGCAGCATGTAGGCCTGCGTCGATTCGGTGTTACGCGCGCGAAACCGTTCGAGCGTGCGGTTGGCCACGACGACCGCCGCCGCAAGCTTGCCGCCTTCGACGAGCGCGCACTGCAACGCTGCGTAGGCATCCGCGTGGTCGGGATCGCACTGCAGCACGCGGCGCGACAACTGCTCCGCCTGCGCGAAGTCGCCGCGCGCGAGCGCAGCGTCCGCGAGCGCCACGGCCTCTTTGCGACCATGGCGCGATCGCACGTCGATCGAGGGCAGCGTCGCCTGTGACGCAACTACGTCTTGGTTCGTGGGCATCGGATCCTCGCCGCCGACAACGAATCGCCGTTGGCAACGAGGGATCGACTGCGCAGCGTCGCAGCCTTGAGAGCAGGGGCATCTCGCCCTGCTCGCGGCCTCACAGGTTCGTGTAGTTCGGCCCGCCGCCACCTTCTGGCGTGACCCAGTTGATGACCTGATACGGGTCCATGATGTCGCACGTCTTGCAGTGCACGCAGTTGCTCGCGTTGATCTTCAACTCGACGCCGTGGCGCGTGCCCGCCTTCTCTTCCATCTCGTAGACGGCCGCTGGGCAGAAGTGCTGGCACGGATTGCCAAACTCTTCAACGCAGCGCGTCGAGCACAGATCGGGCTGCGTGACGACGAGGTGGCAGGGCTGGTCCTCCTCGTGCATGGTGCCAGAAGAGTAGACGCTCGTGAGCTTGTCGAACGTCAGCGTGCCGTCTTCCTTGAGCTTCTCCTGCTTGGGCTTGCCGTTGCCCTTGAAGTAGCTGCCCACCGTCTTCATGAACGTGTGGCCCGCGGGGCTCTTCAGGTTGTCCGAGAACAAGAAGCCCTTGCCGCCGAAGAACTGCGCGAAGCCGCCGTTGAGCAATCCCATCAAGCGGCCCTTGTGGAACCCCTGGTGGAAGTTGCGGCACTGCCACAGCTCCTCGTGCACCCAGTCGTTCTTCATCCGCTCCCAGTATTGCTTCGTCGCGTTGGCCGACGTGTCGCCGCTCTTCAAGCACTGGAACGCGGTCTCGGCCGCGAGCATGCCGCTGCGCATCGCGAGGTGGATGCCCTTCAAGCGCATGCTGTTCATCAAGCCCGCGCTGTCGCCAACGATGACGAAGCCGTCGCCGTAGTTCTTCGGCATCGAGTAGAGGCCGCCTTCGGGCAGCGACTTCGCGCCGTAGTGCAGCATCTTGCCGCCCTTCAAGAACGCGGCGATCTTCGGGTTCAGCTTCATGCGTTGAAGCTGGCGATGCGCGTCCATCGTCGGGTCCTTGTAGTCGAGGCCGACGACGAGGCCGATCGAGACGAGGTTCTTGCCGCCCTCGGTCTGGCCCATGCCGTAGACCCAGCCGCCGCCAAACGTCTGGCTATCGAGTGGATAGCCCATCGTGTGCACGACGAGGCCCGGCGCGCATTGGCCCGCGGGCACTTCCCACACTTCCTTGACGCCGATGCCGTAGACCTGCGGGTTCTGGCCTTCGAGCTTGAGGTCTGAGATCAGCTGCTTGGTCATCGAGCCGCGGCTGCCTTCTGCGAGCACGACGAGCTTGCCCGCAAGGATGCCGCCAGCTTGGAACGAGCCCTTCTGCTCGCCGTGCTTGTCGATGCCCGAGTCCTGCAACTGCACGCCCGTCACGCGATCGCCATCGCGCATCAACTTGGCGCCGGGGAAGCCCGGGAACACCTGCACGCCCTTCTGCTCGGCGATGCTGCCGAGCCACTTCACCATCTTGTTGAGGCTGATGACGAAGTTGCCGTGGTTCTTCAGCGGCGGAGGCGTGATCGGGAACTTGAAGCCGCCGTTCTCGGTGAGCCAGATCGCGTAGTCGTCGTGGACCTCCGCTTCGACCGGCGCCTTCGGCTCCATCGTGCGCCAATCGGGGATCAGCGCATCGAGGCCCTTGGGATCCATGACCGCGCCGGAGATCGAGTGCGCGCCGATCTCGGCGGCCTTCTCGATCAACACCACCTCGCCCGGGATCGGCTGGCCTTGGCCGGTCTTCTCGACCTCGGCGTTGTGCCGCTCGATCAGGTTCTTGAGGTGGATCGCCGTGGCCATGCCCGAAGGGCCGCCGCCAACGATCACAACGTCGAATTCCATCACATCGCGTTCGGTCATGATCTGGATGCGCAGATTGCAGAACTTTGCTGAGGTTCGCCAGAACGAGAATTTCCGATGCGAGTGGGCCTTGGTTACCCCTTTGTGGGGGTCCACTAGCACTTGGCGACCGGAGCTTTTGGCGGACCTGAGCGGCACGGCACTGTGGCCGACCGCGAAAGACCGAGCAAGACCGGAGCGTCCAGGAGACCCCTCCCATGAAGCGCATCTACACACTTGCCGAAGCCAACCAGATCCTTCCCTTGGTGCGCGTGATCGCTCGCGAGTACAGCGAGCGCCGCACGCTGCGCCGCAGCATGCGCAAGGAGCGCGACCTGCTTGAGGAGGCGCTTACGCCCGAGGGCCTGCGCTCCGAGCTCGCGGAGCTCGACGCGCGCATCGCCGAGCAGGACGAGGCTCTCGCGCGCTGCCGGCGCGAGTTTGAGGACATGGGCATGCACGTGCTGCAGACGCAACCGCTGACGCTGCACATCCGCGGCCAGAACAAGGCGGGCGAAGTCGTGTTCTGCTGGGAAGAGGGCGAGAAGGCCGTCTCCCACGGGCACGAACGAGGCCACGAAGAAGACGCGCGCCGACCGCTGCGCCTGAAGTCCGCCTGATCTCCGCAGCGTCCGCGCTGGCGCGCGCGGACGCTGGCCGCGAACATGGCCGCTCTGCCATGTTCCATTGCTCGATCCTCTTCCGGCTCAAGCCGGGCATCCCGCTGGATCGCGTGCGTGGCGCGCGGCAATCGCTGCAAGCGCTCGTCGAGACGCTGCCGGGCGTCGAGCACTTCTCGGTGACGCACAACGTCGCGGCCGAGTCGAAGGGCTTCAACCTCGCGCTGTTCTCGACGTTCGAGAGCCAGTCCGCCTGCGAGATCTTCCTTCGGCACCCCGAATACCAGCGCGTGTGGCACGAGGACCTGCTGCCCGTCGTCGCGGAGCACGTGACCGCGCAGGGCCAAGGCGACTGAGTTCGCGCGCCACCGCGCACTGCCCGCTTGAAAGCGGCGCGGCGGGCGATGGAATCCCGCGATGAGCAATGTGAAGCGCGTGGCGGTCACCGGAGCCGCCGGTCAGATCGGTTACAGCCTGCTGCCGATGATCGCGTCGGGCGCCATTTTCGGCCCGAACACGAAGGTCATCCTGCAGCTCCTCGAAGTGACGCCCGTGTTGCCGTCGCTCGAAGGCGTCAAGATGGAGCTGCACGACTGCGCCTACCCGCTGCTGCAAGACGTGATCTGCAGCGACAGCGCAAACGTCGCGTTCAAGGACGCGGACCTTTGCATGCTGGTCGGCAGCAAGCCGCGCGGCAAGGGCATGGAGCGCAAGGACCTGATCCTCGACAACGGCCCGATCTTCGTCGGCCAAGGTCGCGCGATCGCGGAAGTCGCGGGCCCGGATGTGCGCGTTGTCGTCGTCGGCAACCCGTGCAACACGAACTGCCTCATCGCGATGAAGAACGCGAAGGGCGTGCCCGCCGATCGCTTCACCGCGATGACGCGCCTCGATCAGAACCGCGCGAAGGCGCAACTCGCGCTGCGCGCCAAGACGCACTGGTCCAACGTCAAGAACGTCGTGATCTGGGGCAACCACAGCAACACGCAGTATCCCGACTGGCACAACGCGACGATCGGCGGCAAGCCGGCGGCGCAGGTCATCGGCGATGAGGCCTGGCTCAAGGGCGAGTACATCAAGACCGTGCAGGAGCGCGGCAAGGCCGTCATCGACGCGCGCGGCAAGTCGTCGGCGCTGTCCGCCGCGCAAGCCGCGGTCGATCACGCGCACAGCCTGTTCTCGGTGACGTCGAAGGACGACACCGCGGCGCTCTGTGTCCTCAGCGACGGCAGCTACGGCACGCCTGAGGGCCTGATCTCGAGCTTCCCGTGCACGACGGACGGCAAGGGCAACTGGCAGATCGTCAAGGGAATGGCCATGGACGACTACTCCATGAAGATGGCCAAGATCTCGACCGACGAACTCTGCGCCGAGCGCGAGATCGTCAAGCACCTGCTCGGCTGATCGCGATGCGCGCGTCCTGCGCGCGCACGCATCGACGCCGCTGCGTTCAGCGCGGCGGCGTCGGCATGCAAGCCTGCGCCGGCATCGGCTCGCTTGCGCTCTTGGTTGCGACGAGCAACTGACGGTCCGCGCCGATCGAGAAGATCAGTTCGTCGCAGCAGCGCTCGCAACGAATGGTCTGCGTCTCGGCCTCAACGCCCACTCCGTTCCGCATGCATTCGATCATCGTGAAGCAGAACGGACAGTCGATGCCCATGACGGCTGCGGTCGACGAGGACGCAGAGTTGCCTTCGGTCATCGACGCGCACGACGTCAGCGACAAGCAGGCGAGAACGGACCAAGACGCGGCATGGATGCGCATGCGCCGCGTATCGGCAAGAACGGCGCGCGACCTTCAGCGCCCGCGTAACCTGAGGAGCCGATGACATCGGGCGCGCCCAGCAGCGGCACGGCCTCAGGCCGCCTGCCGCGCGTCGTCGTGGCGCTCGGCGTCGTGTCGTTCTGCACCGACGTCGCGGGCGAGATGATCGTGCCGCTGCTGCCCACGTTCCTCGCATCGCTCGGCGGCTCACACCTAGCGCTCGGCGTGCTCCAGGGCCTCTCCGACCTCGTCGTCGCGGCGCTCAAGCTCGCAAGCGGTTGGATCTCGGATCGGCAGGCGCGGCGTCGGCCGTGGATCCTGTTCGGCTACTCGCTGTCGGCGGTGCTGCGCCCGCTCTATGCCGTCGTTGGCTCGCCGTGGTCCGCAGTGCTCGTGCGCACCGCCGACCGCGTCGGCAAAGGGCTGCGCCAAGCACCGCGCGACGCGCTGCTCGCGGACTCGGTGGAGCCTGGCATCCGCGGCCGCGCGTTCGGCGTCGTGCGCGCGCTTGACCACGCCGGCGCGCTCGCGGGGTCACTCGCCGCATTTGCGCTCATCGCGCTCGGCTTCACGGATCGCGAAGTGTTCGCGCTCGCGTTGATCCCGGGCCTCGTCGGCGTCTTGGCGATCGCGTTGTTCGTGCGCGAGACCGCGCGCGATCCCAACCAATCCAAGAACGGCGAACGCGGCGACGTGAAGCGGCTCGCGCCGTTCTTGCTCGTGGTCGCGCTCGCCGCGTTTGGGGCGGGCATCGACCTGTTCTTGCTCGCGCGCGCGAGCGAACTCGGCGCAAGCCTGCTGCAATTGCCGTTGCTGTGGGCCGTGCTGCACCTCGTGCGCTCCGGCCTCGCAGCGCCGATGGGCGCGCTTTCCGATCGCCTCGGCCGCCGCCGCGTGATCGCGTTTGGTCTCGTCGCACAGACTCTCGTGCTCGGCGCATTCGCAGTCGCCAACAACCTCGCGTGGATGTGGCTCTTGTTCGCGCTGCACGGACTGCACGCAGCGTTTGCAGATGGCGCAGAACGCGGCTACGTCGCAGACCTCGCGGGCAAGGACCGCCGCGGCTCGGCCTACGGCGTCTACCACGCAGCGCAGGGCATCGCCGCGTTCGTGGCGCCGATCACGGTCGGTTGGACGTGGGATCGCCACGGCGCGCCGATTGCGATGTTGCTCGCGTCCGTCACGTCGCTGCTGGCGCTCGCTGCGTTGTTCGCGTTCGTGCGCAACGACGGACATCGCATAGATCCGCGAGCGTCCTTGCCGCAAGAAGGCGCGTGAGTTCAAACCTGCGCCCCACATGGACCTCGCCGCGATCCTGATCACGACCACCGCCGGCGTGGCCATGGGCTTCATCAACAACATCGCGGGCGGTGCGGGCGTGTTCGCGCTGTGGGCATTCCAGTACGCGTGTGGATTGCCCCTCTCGATGGCCAACCCCACCACGCGCCTTGGCGCGCTCGGCGTTGGCCTGTTTGCATGGCTCGGCTTCTTGCGCGCAGGAATCGCTGCTCCAAAGCGCGCATGGCGGCTTGCGATGTTTGCGATCCCCGGCGCCTTCGCCGGCAACCTGCTCGCACTGCGAGCTCCCGACCTTCTGTTCCGCGTTTACCTCGCGTGCATCCTGCTGTTGCTGCTCATTCGGCAGGTGCGCGCTAAGCACAAGCCAGCCTCTACGGTCGTGCATGCCGCGCTCGGCGCGCCGGGCTGCTTCTTGATCGGCGTGCACATGGGCTTCGCGCAAATCGGCACGGGCTTCCTGTGCGCGCTCGTGTTGCTGTCGAGCTACAGCAAGGACTTCATCGAGGCTAACGTCGCGAAGTCGGTCGTCGTGATCACGTCCTCGATTGCGAGCCTCGCGGGCTTCGTGCTCGCGCCGATGCTGTTTGAATCGCAGCCGCCGGTGATCTCTTGGGGCCCCGCGGTCGCGCTCGCCGTGGGCACCGCGACCGGGAGCTTCCTCGCGAGCAAGTGGACCGTGAACCGCGGCTCGTCGTCGGTGCAGCGCTTCGTGTTCGTGATCGCCGTGCTCGCCCTCATCGAGCAACTCGTGCAGATCGCGCTGCTGCTGTTCTCGCGCTGACCCGCGCCGCTATCCTGCGGCGATGAACCGCCACGTCGTCATCACCGGAGCCAGCTCCGGCATCGGCGCAGCCTGCGCGCGCGCATTTGAAGCCCAAGGCGACCGCCTCTCGCTCGGCGCGCGTCGCCACGAGCGCCTTCGCGAAGTGAGCACTTCCGCGTTCACGAGCCCGCTCGATGTGACGGACAAGGCAAGCGTCGCAGCGTTCTTGAAGGCAGCCGTCGAGAAGAACGGCCCCATCGACGTGCTCGTCAACAACGCGGGCCTCGCGCGCGGCGTCGAGAAGATCGCGGACGGCACCGGCGAAGCGTGGCGCGAGATGATCGAGACCAACGTGCTCGGCCTACTCGAAGTGACGCGACTTGCGCTGCCGCAGATGGTCGCGCGCAAGACGGGCCACATCGTCGTGATCGGCTCGATTGCGGGCCACAAGGCCTACGTCGGCGGCGGCGTCTACTGCGGCAGCAAGCGCGCGCTGCAACCGATCTGCGAAGCGATCCGCATGGAGACGCTTGGCCAGAATGTGCGCGTGACGAGCGTCGACCCGGGCATGGTAGAGACTGAGTTCTCGCTCGTGCGCTTCAAGGGCGACGAGAAGCGCGCCGACGCGGTCTATGCAGGAACGCGGCCGCTATCCGCCGAGGACGTCGCGGACTGCGTGTTGTTCGCAGCCAATCGCCCCGCGCACGTCAACATCGACACGATCGTCGTGATGCCGACGGACCAAGCGAGCCCGCAGATGGTCCACCGCACGACCTGACCGCCGCGAGCGCCTCGCCGCGTTACTTGCCGCCTTCGAGTTGCCGCTGAAACTCCGACTTGCGGAACTCGGCCACCGAGCGCGGCGCGGGCTTCGGCAAGTTGGGCATGCGCAGCGCGAGCACCGCCATCGCGGTGCCGTAGCCCGCGGAGCGCTCAAACTGGCGGTCGTTCCACGTGCCGTCGTAGTCGATCGAGCGCGCGAGGAAGGCGCGCATCTTCGTGCGCAACGCATCCTTGTCGTCGCCGTCGGGCAACAGCTCGATCGCTTGCGCGCAGTAGACGTGGCCAAACAGGAAGTAGTACGGCGCGATGCCGTACGGCGGAATGTGCGTGTTCGGGGCGCTCTTGCGCACCGCGAGGTCATCCCAGTGCGCGAAGAACCAATCGATCGCGCGCCGATGCCGCGCCGCGTCGCCGCGGCCCGCGAGCAAGAGCGTCGTCTCGACGAGCGCCGCGCGCGATGCGCTGCTGCCGACCTTGTCCATCATCGACAGCTTCTCTTCGGGCACTTCGTTCTGGCTCTTTGTGGCCGCGCCGTAGCCATACGCGCCGGGCTCGCTGCGGGATCGCTCCAGCGCTGAGAGCGCGCGATCGAGCACGCCGTCGTCGACCGCGTAGCCGCTCGCCTTCGCATGGAACAAGACCTGCAACGCGGGCGCCGTCATGAACGTCGAAGCAGGGTTGCGCGGGCTCTCATAGCCAGCGCGACGCGAGTAGTTCCAACCGCCAGCCTGCGGGATCTCCGACTTGCACAGCGCGTCGACCAGCCATGCCGTCTTCGCCTTCACAGCTTCGTCGTGCGCAGCAGGAATCGCGTTGCCGTCCGCGAGCGACAAGAACAACTGCAGTGCGTAGATGTGCCCCCACCCGCGCACGTCGTAGTTGCCGACGAAGTCGAGTTGCATGCGCGGCTCGTCAAGCGTCTTGAGCACGAAGCCAACGCCATTCGCCACCGCCTGCTTGCGCGCATCGTCCTTGCTGTAGCCCTTCGCGGCGAACAGCGACAAACACACGATCGAAGTGCCGCCGACGCGATAGCCGACCGGGATCAGGCCGCGATCTTCGCGATACACGCCTTCGTAGGGCCACTGGTCGCCATCGCCCTCGGGCATCGTGAGCAGTTGCGCAACCGCGCGCTCGATCGCCGCGTCGGCATCGAGCGGCGCTTCGTCGGCGACCGGGAACTGCGAGAAGCGAACGGGCTTGTCGGCTTCGGTGCGATCCGCGACGCGCGGCGTGGGCTTGGCCTTGGGCTCTTCGGCAGTTCGCTTCTGCGCCGCGAGCGGCATCGCGAGCGCCGCGCACGCTGCGACGAGCGGAACCCACATGCCACGGGATTGCGCGGTCTTCATGCGGGCAACGCCTCCTCGACCGCGGCGCACATCATGTGCACCACCACGAGATGGCTCTCTTGGATGCGCGCGGTGTTGGTCGACGGCACCTGCACCGCAACGTCCGCCAGCTCCACCGCAGCGCCGCGCTTCTCGCCGCACAGCACCGCCGTCTTGATGCCCATCTGCTTTGCCATCTGCATCGCGGCGACGACGTTCTTGCTGCCGCCGCTCGTCGTGATACCGATCAAAAGGTCGCCCTTCTTGCCGATCGCTTGGACCTCGCGCGAGAACACGTGCTCATAACCCGCGTCGTTGCCGATCGCAGTCAGCGCCGGCGTTTGGTGCCCGAGCGCGATCGCCGCGTAGGCCCTGCGCTGCTTCTTCTCGAACCACCCAACCAACTCGCCGGCCGCATGCGATGCGTCGCACGACGAGCCGCCGTTGCCGCACAGCATCACCTTGCCGCCGCTGGACAACGTCGCGATCGCGAGTTCACACAGGGAACGGATCGCGGGGAGGCACTGCTGCATGAGCCGTTGCTTGGTCGCAATGCTCTCTTCGATGGTGGCCCGTAGGACGGCTTCGTTCATCCCAGCGAACGTAGCCCGCGGCGCGCCCATTCGCACGCGCGCGAACGTCGACGGCAACGTGCGCGGCCAACCGCACACGTTGCGCTCGCCGACCGTGGGCCCCAGTAGAGGCTGCCCGGTCGGTCAGTTGCCGATCGTCACGCGGAGCCCGTTGCTAGCGACGAAGCCGAGCGCATTCACAGAGGCGGCGGCATCCCAGACCTGCATGTACATCACCCCACCGAGGAGCACTGCGTCCTGCGGCACGAGAGGGGCGGCGAACGCAGCGGTGCCGACCAGGGGCATCGAGATCGTGCCGAACATCAGGTCGTGCAACTGGAAACAGCCTGGCATTCCGAACGGGTCGAGCGCGCGCGGCAACGGAATGCTCTGGTAGACGAGGTCCGAAGCGCCGACGACGCACGCGGCCAGCACGGTGTTCGGGGCGAGCGAGGTAGCGAGCAGCGGCAGCGATTCGCCGATGCGTGGCGTGGCCGTCGCAGCCAGCACCGGGCCGCACCCGATCCCGTAAGGCACTGCGCTGCCGGGGAACGAGGTGGTGTCTACGACGATGTTCAAGTTGTCCATCGCCCACGATTCGTCGGACAACGGCTGGATGCCGGGGCCTTCGATCACGAACTCAAACGTCGCGGCCAAAGCCGTGTGGCCAAGGTTGGAGAAGCGCGGATCGCCGCCGAGCCAGTACGCACTGTCGGTGTAGAAGCTGCCCGGGCCGCCGAATCCGAGGTCCTGATAGCGCGCGAGTTCCACGCCGGGCGGCGGGATGTAGGTCTGAATCTGACTCGTCAGGGCGTTTGCGAAGGACTCGCGGAAGATGGTCGTGCCATCGAGCGTGATCTTGAAGAAGTCACCACTCGGGAACGTGCCTTGCCCGTCCAGCGAATCGATCGCCGCAAACAGGAAGTCGAGGCGGATCGAGTTGTGCGCCGGCAGGTTGGTCAATTGCAGCGTGACGGTGTTGCCGGTCTCGCTGCGCAAGAATGTGCCCCCGAACCGGCTGGCGACGGGGCCCAACGCCGCGAATCCCTGCACGCCGGTCAGGGTTGCAGTGCCGGGAGCGATCGCTGCCGGAATGGCCGCATCGAAGTTGGAGGAGAAGACCGTGGTCTGCGCCAGCATCGGGGCGCTGACCATGAGAGAGGTGACGAGGGTGAGTCGCATGATGTGCATACGAGGCGCATCGTGAGTCCCAGCCCGAGCAAAGTCGCGCAAATGAGGCAGCTGCATAGCCTGGAAAGCGACCACGGCGTCACTGCCGAGTTCAACGCGAGGCGCGGCTCAAGCAGTGAGTGCAGCCCATGGTGGCTAGATGGAAGCGCGGCGATGGAAGCGTGTAGCGAGAGGTCTCGCGGCATATGTCCAACATGGCACATGAATACGTCAGAGCTCGCGGTATATGCCCGAACCCGCCGCATTTGCCTGGAAAGCTACATCCCGATGCCAAGACTGCTAGCGGAGCCTAATCATATCGTCTGCCGTACCCCATTCTCTATCCGGACCCGCCGAGGAAATCTGAATCTCGCCACCAACCCGCATATGGGCGACAAGCTCAGTCCCCCAACTATCTACAACAGCTCTTCCGATATCTAATAGGCCGATCTCCATATCATTGCCGGAGTCCAGCGAGCGCATTATGAACTCATAGCGAAGAGCGTGCATTCGCTCTAGCGTATCCGTGTAATCCGAAGAGTCCACGGCGCGAGTCTCCGACGGCGCAATGAGAGTTAGCGCAAGAACGCCCAGGAGAAGCAGCATGCCGGCTATCAGCCACCGCTTGCCCACTGAAAGGTCCTTTGCGCACATGCCAGACTCATACACCTTCCTCCAAGCGGCTGGCAGTCCTTTCGCATGCGAGTCCCGATGCCGCAGCCTCCTGCGCCGCCGGTCGAGATGGTACCGATCGACACGCTCTTCTGTTCCCCGACCAACCCGCGTCAGAACGACGCCTCGAGCCTCCACGTTGCCGCTTCCCTCCGCCGGCTCGAATGGCAGCAGCCCGTCGTCGCCCGCCGCACCGGTGAGGTGATCGCCGTCAACACGCGCCTCTTGGCCGCGCAGCACATCGGCATGACCGAGGTCCCCGCGTGGTGGCTCGAAGGCACGGACCTCGACGCGGTCGCCGAAAAGAAGGCCCACGTCGCGGCCCAGTTGGGCCAAGTTGCGCATGTGGAACCGCGCGGAGTGTCGCGCGTACATCAGGTAGATCTTCGACGTGCTCGGGCTGAAACCGGCGATCTTGAGATCGCCACGCATCCTCTCGCAGAACTCGCCCATGTCGCCCTCCGTTGGCGTTGGACTCGGGAAGCTCGCGACCGTCGGGAGGTGGG
>JACCDO010716232.1_pt1 | contig 17303 bp, 9 predicted proteins | sample 7446101 | NCBI WGS metagenome assembly JACCDO01 (sample SAMN15323440, study PRJNA562643) | freshwater metagenome | isolation source: river surface water | place: USA:Blue River Watershed | collected 2017-08-16 | reverse complement strand
CTGGTGCACGTGTCCAACCTGTACTACCAGGAGCCTCAGGGCCGGCTGGCGCAGCGGTTGGTCGGCCATCTGGCCCCGGGCAAAGTGTTTTTCTGCAACTCCGGGGCCGAGGCCAACGAGGGGCTCTACAAAACGGCCCGGAAGTTCGGCCACGACGAAGGACGCTTCGAGATCCTCACGGCGGTGAACTCCTTCCACGGGCGCACCCTCGCGGGCATCTCGGCCACCGGTCAGGACAAGGTGAAGAAGGGCTTCGAGCCCATGGTGGAGGGCTTCCGGCACATCCCGTTCAACGATCTCGAGGCGGCCCGTGCGGCCATTTCGCCGGCCACCGCGGCCATCCTCATCGAGGGCATCCAGGGCGAAGGCGGCATCACGCCGGCGTCGGCCGAATACCTGTTGGGCCTGCGCAAGCTCTGCGACGAAAAACGCCTGCTGCTGCTGGTCGATGCGGTGCAGTGCGGGCATTTCCGCTCCGGTCGGTTCCAGAGTTTCCAGCGGGTGCTCGAGGGCGTGGCCGGGGGCGAATCGTTCGTTCCGGACGGCATCTCGATGGCCAAATCGCTGGGCGGCGGGTTTCCCATCGGGGCCTTCTGGCTGCGCGACCAGGCGCATGGAGTGGAGCTGGGGCAGATCCTCGGACCGGGCACGCATGGCACCACCTTCGGTGGCACTCCGCTGGGTTGTGCCGTGGCCTTGCGCATTCTCGACGTGATCGAACGGGAGAAGCTCGCCGACCATGTCCGGTCCACGGGCGATTTCCTGCATGCCGAGATCTCCCAACTGGCCCAGCGGTATCCGGGAGTCGTCCAGGGAGCCCGCGGATTGGGATTCATGCTGGGCATCGAATTGCAGCCCCATACGCAGATCCCGGGCTTCAAGAACGACTCCAGCGCCGCGAGCCTCCAGATGGTCAACCGGCTGCACGAAGCCGGCGTGCTGACGATCCCCAGTGGCACCCAGATCGTCCGACTCCTGCCGGCGCTGAATCTCTCCCGGGCCCAGGCCGAGGAGGGACTCCAGATCATCGAGAGAATCGTCCGCAGCGTGGCCTGAGAAAGGTTGGCCTCCGGCTGGGCCGCGCGGTTAGGCTCCGGAAGAGTCCATGAGCCAACCCCTGATCCTCGGCCGCTTTTCCATCGGCATCGGCGACCGATTCGCCCACCAAGCGCAGGCCCAGCTGAAGGCCTGCCAACTCGCCCTGGCGCAGGGCGTGGAGGTGATCCCCGTCTGGAACAAGTCCAACCGCGAGCACACCATCATCGGCTCTGAGCCGGCCGCCACCCGGGCCGCCGCCGATGCCGCCGTGAAAGCCCTCGGCTGGAAGGCTCCGCACTTCCTGGATGCCGATCACATCCGCTTGGAAACCGTGGGACGCTTCCTGGCCCACTGCGACTTCTACACGATCGACGTCGCCGACTTCATCGGACAGCCCGCGGCCCCCGAGGCGGTGGAGGCCTTCCTCGATCGCCATCCGGAGCTGATCGGAACGCAGGTCGTCCCGGGGATCGCCGAGCCGCTGGTGACCACGGCCGACGACATCCGCCGCATCGCCGCCCAATTCCTCAAGGCCACTCAGGAAGCCGGGACGCTGTACCGCCACATCGCCGCGGCGAAGGGTGTCGGACGCTTCGTCACCGAGGTGTCCATGGACGAGACCGACGCCCCGCAGACGCCACCCGCGTTGCTGGTCATCCTGGCCGCGCTGGCCGATGCCGGCGTGCCCGTTCAAACCATCGCGCCCAAATTCACCGGCCGCTTCAACAAGGGCGTGGACTACGTCGGTGATGTGGCCCAGTTCGAGCGGGAGTTCAACGACGACCTGGCGGTCATCGCCGAGGCCATTCGACGCTATGGGCTTCCGGCCGAGCTCAAGCTCAGCGTCCACTCGGGCAGCGACAAGTTCTCCATCTACGGGCCCATCGCGAGGGCGATCCGGCACACCGGGGCTGGCCTGCACCTGAAGACCGCGGGCACGACCTGGCTCGAAGAAGTCATCGGCTTGGCCGAAGCCGGCGGTGACGGGCTGGAGTTGGCCAAAGACTTGTACGCGGCCGCGTTGGAGCACATCGATGAACTGTGTGCGCCCTACGCCACGGTGATCGACATCGACCGGTCGCGGCTACCGGCCGCCGCCGAAGTCGCCGGATGGACCTCAGCGCAGTTCACCGGCGCCCTGCGGCATGATCCGAAGCACCCGGGCTTCAATCCCAGCCTGCGCCAATTGCTGCACGTGGGCTTCAAGATCGCCGCCAAGAAGGGCGACCGCTACTTGCAGGCTCTGCAAACGCATGAAGCGTTCGTGGCCCGCAATGTGACCGAAAACCTGTTCTCGCGGCATCTGAAGCCGCTCTTCCTCGACTGACCAATCTCCGACCGTTTTTCTCAAGATCACCATCGCCTCTTTTCCAAAATGAAATCCTCCCTGGCTTTGCTCACCGCGGCCGTGCTCGCCGCCGCGGACCTCCATGGCGCCGACGCCGACAAGCGCGCTCACGCCCCCACCGCTCTGCCCGCCGCCGCCACCTCGGCCCGCCCGCAGACCGTGTCCAAACCCGCCTCCGGCGAGCGCATCGTCTTCATCGGCAACGGCCTGGCCGAGCGCGACGTGTACTTCAGCCGCCTCGAGACCGAACTGCACCTGCGCTATCCCGAGCTGAACCTCATCGTGCGCAACATGGGACGGCCGGGTGATACCCCGGGATTCCGTCCGCACCCGGGCCGCGTTTCGCAGTGGGCCTTTCCCGGCGCTGAGAAATTTCATCCCGATCTGAATTCGCATTTCGGCCGCGGATTCTATCCCACGCCCGACCAATGGCTCACGCATTTGCAGGCCGACACCATCGTCGCCTTCTTCGGCTACAACGAGTCGTTCGACGGACCCGACAAGGTCGCCAACTTCGAGGCCGAGCTCGACGCCTGGGTCACGCACACGCTGTCCAAGGCCTACAATGGGGCGGCCGCGCCCCGGTTGGTGCTCGTGTCGCCCATCGCCTTCGAGAACCTCTCGGCCAAGAACGATTTGCCGGACGGCAAGCAGGAGAACGCCAACCTGGCCCTGTATTCCAAGGCCATGGCCTCGGTGGCCCAGAAGCGCGGTCTGACCTTCGTGGATCTGTTCAGTGCCACCCAGGCCCGGTTGAAGAAGAAAGGATTGCCGCCGCTCACCATCAACGGCTTCGCGCCCACGGAGGCCGGCTATCAGGAGCTGGCCGTGCTGCTGGCCGACGGCACCTTCGGTCGCCAACGCAAGGCCTCCAAGGCGGATCCTGAGCTCGTCCACAAGGCGGTGCTCGACAAGGACTTCTTCTGGAACAACGACTACAACCTGGTGAATGGCGTGCACACCCACGGCCAGCGCTACGATCCGTTCGGTCCTCAGAACTACCCGGCCGAGATCCTCAAGACCCGCGAGATGATGACCCTGCGCGACGGGGTGATCCATGGGGTCGCCGCGGGCAAGCGCAAGGACCTGGCGGCGGATGACTCCCAGACCCGCTCCCTGCCGGAGGTGCCCACCAACTTCAAGCGGCCGGTGGAGTACCTCGATGGCGAGAAGGCCATCGAGAAGATGACCGTGATGCCCGGCTACAAGGTCGAGCTCTTCGCCTCCGAGAAGGAGTTCCCCGATCTCAAGAACCCGGTGCAAATGTCCTTCGACAACCAGGGACGCCTCTGGGTCGCGGTGATGCCCAGCTACCCGCACTATCGCCCGGGAGATGCCCGGCCCGATGACAAGCTCATCATCCTCGAGGACACCAATCACGACGGTAAGGCCGACAAGCAGACGATCTTCGCCCGCGGTCTGCACCTGCCCATCGGCTTCGAGCTCGCCCCCGAGGGCGTCTATCTGTCGCAGGAACCGAACCTCTGCCTGCTGGTCGACGCCAACCACGACGACAAGTCGGACCGGTTGGAGATCCTCATGCACGGCTTCGACACGCATGACACGCATCACGCGATTTCGGCCTACAGCGCCGACGCCTCGGGTGCCTTCTACCTGCTCGAGGGCCGCTTCCTGCACAGCCAGGTCGAGACTCCCTACGGACCCCAGCGCGTCAATGACGGCGGAGCCTGGCGCTTCGATCCGAAGAACTTCCGGCTGGAGCGGACCATCCAGAGCGACGTGAACAATCCCTGGGGCATCGCCTTCGATGACTGGGAACAGTGCGTGCTGTCCGACGCCTCCAGCGGCGAGAACTACTGGGCGCTGCCCATCTCGGCCAAGATGCCCTACGGCGTGGAAATCCAGCGCGCGGGCGAGTATGTGCCCAAGCGGTCTCGGCCCACCTCGGGCTCGGAGTTTGTCTCCTCGCGGCATTTTCCGGACGACCGCCAAGGTCAGTTCATGACCTGCAACAGCATCGGCTTCCTGGGCCTCAACTTCAGCGCGGTGCGCGAAGACGGCTCCGGGTTCACCGGTTCCCTCGCGGGCGACCTCATCAGCTCCAGCGATCCGAACTTCCGCCCGGTGGACCTCGAGTTCGCGCCCGACGGCTCGCTGTACTTCCTCGACTGGCACAACGCCCTCATCGGCCACATGCAGCACAACGCCCGGGATCCGAAGCGCGACCACGACCATGGCCGCATCTACCGGGTCACCTACCCGTCGCGGCCGCTGGTGATGCCCGCGAAGGTCGCCGGCGCCCCCATTCCGGAACTGCTGGAGAACTTGAAGTCGCCCGAATACCGCACCCGCTACCGGACGCGTCGCGAGCTGCGCGGGCGGCCGGCCTCGCAAGTCATCCCGGCCGTGAAGGCCTGGGCCACGAAGCTCGACCGCAAGGATCCCCTCTACGAGCGCCATCTGTGCGAAGCGCTGTGGGCCACCTGGGCCCAGAACAAGCCCGACGCCGGGCTGCTGCGCGCCGCCCTCAATGCCCGTTCGCATCAGGCCCGGGCCGCCGCGGCGCACGTGCTGCGCTACACGGCCCACCAAATTCCGGGGGCCCAAGACTTGTTCCGCCAGGCGGTGAACGACACGCACGGCCGCGTCCGGCTGGAAGCCATCGTGGGCGCCTCCTGGCTGCCGGGTGATCAGGGAGCCCGCATCGTGCTGGAAGGCTTGCGCCAACCGCTCGACAAGTGGATGAGCCCCGTGACCCGCCAAATCCTCGAGAGCACCTTCAAGCAATCGGTGGCCACGCTGGCCAAGGCCGAACCCAACGCCTTCGCCGACAATCCCAACGCCCAGGCCTACCTGGCCGGGAAATTCAAGATCGGTGCGGCCCCGCCGTCGGCGGATCAAGTCGTCTACGGGCCGACCCGCACGTTGAACGCCACCGAAAAGAAACAGTACGACCTCGGCAAGGAGGTCTTCCACCGCGATGCCCACTGCGCCACCTGCCATCAATCCAACGGAGCGGGCGTGGCCGGCATTTACCCGCCGCTGAACGTGGCGAACAATCCCTGGCTGGCCGACGACGAGCGCCTCATCAAGGTGGTGCTCAAGGGCCTGTGGGGTCCCCTGGAACTCGGTGGCCAGCGCTTCGGTCCGAAGAACGGCGTGCCCCCGATGCTCGGCTTCGGCGGCATGATCAATGACGAGGAAGCCGCCGGCGTGATCAGTTACGTCCGCCAGTCCTTCGGCAACAACTTGCCGCCGGTCACCACCGAGCAAGTGGCCAAGGTCCGCGCCAAGACCGAGAAGCGTTCGGACTTCTACATGGTCGAGGAAATCCTCAAGGAACACCCGATCCCGGGATGGGAAAAATGGGGCAAGATGGCCCGGCCTGCCGGTGACATCTACGAGTAAGCATCGGATCCCGACGGCCTGAAACCCCCATCCCCCTCATGCAAACCCGACCCCTCGGAACGACCGGCCTGTCGCTGCCGGTCCTCGGATTCGGCGCCAGCTCGCTGGGCCAGGAATTCCGCAACGTCGCCGTCGAGGAGGCCCTGCGCAGCGTGCGCGTGGCCCTCGACTGCGGACTGAACCTCATCGACACCTCGCCCTTCTACGGGCGGGGCATGAGCGAGGTGTTGCTCGGTGTCGCGCTCAAGGGCGTACCTCGCGAGAGCTACACGCTGTGCACCAAGCTCGGCCGCTACGATCTCCAGCACTTCGATTTCTCGGCGCGTCGGGTGGCCGAGTCCATCGACGTGTCGCTGCATCGCTTGGGCACCGATCACCTCGACATCCTGCTCTGCCACGACATCGAGTTCGTGCCCATGCAGCAAATCGTCGATGAGACACTGCCGGCCATCCGCAAGGCTGTGGCCGCTGGCAAGGTGCGCTTCGTGGGCTTCAGCGGCTATCCGCAGAAGATCTTCCGCTTCATCGCCGATCAGGCCCCGGTGGACTGCGTGCTCAGCTACAACCAGTACACGCTCCAGAACACCCGCTTCGCCGAAGAGACCGTGCCCTACCTGAAGGCCCGCGGGATCGGCGCCATGAACGCAGGTCCCTTCAGCGCGCGCCTGCTCACCAACGCTCCCTTGCCCGCCTGGCTCAAGGAGCCCGAGGCGGTGAAGGCCGCCGCTCGGGCCGCCGCCGCGCTCTGCGCCCAACGCGGCACCGACATCGCCAAGCTGGCCCTGCAGTTCTCCTGCGCGAACCCCGACATCGCCACCACCATCGCCGGCAGCGCCAATCCGGAGAACATCCGCAACTGGGCACGCTGGATCGCCGAGCCCATCGACACCGGGCTGCTGGCGGAGGTCCAGGCGATCTTCCGTCCGGTCCACAACATCGGGCATGTCGAAGGCCTGCCCGAGAACAACTAAAGCCCACACGCTCCGGCCATCTCCGCCCCTGACCAGACCCACGCCCCCATGAAGACCGTCCGTCTCGGCCTCATCGGCCTCGGCAACATCGGCCGCCACCACGCCACCTACTTGCAGGCCGGCAAGGTGCCGCGCTGCGAGCTGGTGGCCGTGTGTTCGACGACCCCGGCCAAGATGGAGGCCTACCGGCCACTGGCCGCGTGGACCGACGCCCGCGCGCTCATCGCCTCGGGCACGGTGGATGCGGTCCTGGTGGCCACCCCGCACTACCAGCACACCGATCTGGGCATCGCCGCCCTCGAGGCGGGCGTGCACCTGATGGTCGAGAAGCCCATCTCCGCCCACAAGGCCGACGCCCTGAAGCTGATCGCCGCGCATGAGCGGAACCCGAGGACGGTGTTCGCCGGCATGTTCCAACTGCGGGTGGAACCGCGCTACCAGAAGCTCCGATCGCTCATCGAGTCGGGCGAACTCGGCCGCATCGTCCGCGTGAACTGGATCAACACCGACTGGTTCCGCACCGACGCCTACTATGCCAGCGGCGGCTGGCGGGCCACCTGGGCGGGTGAAGGCGGCGGTGTGCTGCTCAACCAATGCCTGCACAACCTCGATATCCTGGCCTGGCTGCTGGGATTGCCCTCGTCGATCCGGGCCCACGTCACGCTCGGGCGGGACCACACCATCGAGGTCGAAGACAACGTGACGGCCTACCTCGAGTACGCCTCCGGGGCCACGGGCGTCTTCGTGGCCAGCACCGGCGAGGCGCCGGGCACCAACCGCTTCGAACTGACCGGCACCCGCGGCCGGGCCGTGCTGGAGGACGGCAAGCTGCGCTTCATCCGCAACCTGTGCGACATGACCGAGTTCAGCCGATCCTCAACGTCGGGCTTCGCCAAGCCGGAGTCGTGGAACGTGGAGATTCCCTTCGAGAACGCCGACCAGCCGCACGCCCAGCTGATGACCCAGTTCACCGAAGCCATCCTCGATGGAAAACCCCTCATCGCCCCCGGACGCGACGGCCTGGCCTCGTTGGAACTGGCCAATGGCATGCTCTACTCGGGATTGATCGGACAAACGGTCACCCTGCCCCTCGATGCCGAGGCCTACGCCCGGAAGCTTCAGGAACTCATCGCCGGATCGCGCTTCGTGAAGAAGACGGTGGCCGGCGACGCGTCGGATTTCGCGGCCTCCTTCCGACGGTAGCAGCCAAGGCGACGCCGACCGATCCTGGCTGAGACGGAGACAGCGGGTGAGGTGGAACCTCCGCCCAGGCCCCCTTCAGCGCGCCCCGAAGAGGCGTTCCCACAGCGCCGATCCGCCGAACACCCAGCCTGTGGCGGCGACGGCGATGTAGGGCCCATAGGGCAACCGACCCGACCAGTGCTGACGGCCCAGGGCGATCAGGCCCAGACCCACCACCGCCCCGAGCACCGAACTGAACATCAGGCTGAAGAGGGTGGCCTTCCATCCGAGGAAGGCTCCGATGGCGGCCATGAACTTCACATCCCCCAGACCCATCGCTTCGCGGGGCAGCGTCAGCGACTCGGCCTCGGCCGACAGATACGGTTCGGACTCGGGTTCCAGCACCTCGTCACCGATGCTCAAGGCCTTGGGCGAAAGACGCACCTCGCCCTCGGGGTAGCACCGGTCGGCCAGTTCCAGACGCCGGCCTTCCATCACCACCGTGTCGGTCTCGCGGTAGAACACCTCCTCGAAGGGAATCTCGCGATCCGCCAACCGGATGCCCGCATCGTGGAAGATCACGCGGCTGCCCGGCTCGAGGGCGACCCGTTCACGGCCGAAGAGGAACTTGCCCAAGCGCAGCACCAGGTACACGACGCCACCGCCCACCGCGATACCCAGCGCACTGCTACGAAGGGCCGCCAGGATGGAACTCTGCTGATGCAACTCGGGCGCAGCCAACGACAGGAGGAACCCCACGCCGACGCCGCCCAAGGTGATCTCGTCGGGGATGATGAAGTGTTCGAAGTCGATGAAGGTGGCGGCCACGAATCCCGCCAACAACACCGCCGCCGCGGCCGCGGCCCACGGAGCCTGTTCTCCGTAGTGCAGCCAGGCCGCGACGAACAGAACGCCAGTGAGGGCTTCGACGCCGATGTAGCGCGCAGAGATGGGGCTGCGGCACGACGCGCAGCGACCCCGGAGCATCAGCCACGAGAGGATGGGCAGGTTCTGCCACATCGGGATGCGGTGGTTGCACGACGGACAATGAGAGGGCGGGTGGACGATGCTCTCACCGCGGGGCATCCGGTGGATGACCACATTGAGGAAACTGCCGGTCATGGCCCCGAAAATCGCGACGAAGCACGTCCAGAAGTGGAACGGCAGTCCCAACGGCCCGTGGTGGCGGTAGAGTTCGTCTTCCCAGTTCATCGCGACTCTCCGGTGCCATAGACCTCGCGGACCAGAGCCGCCCGCATCGCCTCGATGGGCGCGGGCCGCTGGGTCCACAATTCGAAGGCGGCGGCCCCCTGGTACAACAACATGCCCAGGCCGTTGGCCGTGCGACACCCGGCCTCGCGGGCGGCCTTCAACAGCGGCGTTTCGCTCGGTCGGTAGATCATGTCGTACACCGCGTCGGCCCGAGCCACGGGATAGGCCTCCAAATCCAGGGGGATCGGATCCTCCGCCTTCAGGCCCGAAGAAGTGGCATTGAGGATGAACTCCACATCGGAGTCGGGCAGGCCCGTGCGCACATCGACCGCCGGAAACCGATCGGCGATCTCGGCGGCCAGTTCCACCGCCTTGGACTCGGTGCGGTTCTGCAGCCACAGGGTCTCCACGCCTTCGTCGGCCAACCGCAGCGCCGCGGCCCGACCGGCGCCCCCGGCCCCGAGCAACAACACCCGGGCCCCGCGGGGTTCCATGAGCAGGTCTTCGCGGAGAGAGCGGACGATGGCGTCGGCGTCGGTGTTGTATCCGCGAAGCCGCACCGGACCTCGGAAATTCTTCAAAAGTCCCACGGGGGTCCAGACACCCTCGGCGTTCTCCGCCTCGAAGACCACGGTGTTGACCGCTCCCCAGGCCTCGGCCGAGGGATCGAGCTCGTCCATCATCTCCAGCGCGAGACGCTTGTGGGGCACGGTGAGGTTCACCCCGCAGAACCCCATCACCCGCGCGCCCTCGAGGGCCACGGCCAACCGCTCGGGCTCCACCTCGCAGGCGAGATAGCGCCAATCGAGGCCCAGCACCGCGAAGGCGGCGTTGTGCATCGCGGGCGAGGCGGAGTGCCGGATGGGGGCTCCCCAGACGGCCGCCAGGCGCGTGGAGGCCGTCACCGGCTTGGGCACAGGCTCGGACATGATCGGTCCAGAGTGCCGCCAAGCCGCGGCGCCGTCCAAGCCTGTTCGAATCTGATCGAGCCGGTTCGAGCGATGTCTGCCGATACGGTCCGATGCCTGATGGGGGGTCTCCGGGACCGGGCGGCCCACCATCGAATCGCCTTGTCGAACCGTCACCGCATGCTCAGATCGAGCGTCATGGCCCGCTCCGCCCCCAACCCCCGCCTCCGGTCGCTGGCGTGCTGGATCGCCTCGGCGTTGTCGGTCTGGGGCGGCATCACCCTGGAGTCCGACGGCTACCATGTCCGGCCGGGCGACCGGATCCAGGACGCCCTCGATCAAGCGGCCACCAACGCGGTGCAGAAGACCGTCTGGGTCCACGCCGGAACGTACCGGCCGGACGCGAAACGGCAGGCGCTGGTCTGGTTCAATCGCCGGCATGACGGCATCCGTCTGGTGGCCCTCGGGGAGGTCACCCTGAGCGCGGCCAATCCCGAGGTGTCTGCAAACCAGGAACCGTCCTATCCCGCCGTGGTGAACCACGTGGCGTATTTCGGCGATGGCGTTTCAACCAACACGCTGATGCGCGGCTTTCGGCTCACCGGCGCCAATGCCTTCCTCACTCAGGAGGGCACCCAGTCGCTCGAGCCCAACCGCACGATCCTCAAGAACCACTTCTTCTACTCCGACGGCGGCGCGGTGAAGGTGTTCGGGCGCTCGGCCCCTCGGCTGGTCGAGCTCACCATCGAGGACAATTTCACCCGGCCCTGCGGGGCGGGCATCTCGGTGCAGCAGCAGGGCTTCCGGGAGACCCCGGTGCTCATCGCCAGTTGCCGCTTCCTCAACAACCGGGCCCAGGGCACCGGTCCGGCCATCGACCTGCTGGCGGGCAGCTCGGCCAAGATCCTGAACTGCCTCTTCGTCGGGAACATCTCCAACACCGGCGAAGACCTCGTGGCCAAGGCCTCCGGCGAGAAGCCCTTCGCAAACAATGGGGCGATCACCATCTTCTGGGAATCGCTGGCGCTGGTGCAGAACTGCACCTTCACCGGCAACCGCAACGGCGTGGACGACATGGGCGGCGACAGCGTGTACGTCGCCAATCTCTTCCAGGCCAATCGCACCGAGGGCGGGTTGCCCGGACTCGCCCGATATGAACTGGCCATCAATGCCGGAGGGCGCGTGGAGAACTGCGTGATCCTGGGCCCGGTCCACGACGCCAAGAAGGTCATCGACCCCACGAAGAACCGCCTCCAGGGGCCCGATCCCCGCTTCGACGCCGACTGGGTACCGCAGGCCCCCGAGTACGCCGGCATCGGTTATCGGCCCATGACGCGGGCGAAGTCACCGGCCCCGGCTCCTCCCCGGCCCCCGATCACTGCGGCTCCACCAGTTCCAGCGTCCCGTTGAGCGCGATGGGGCCCGTGCGGACCTGTCGGCGGCCCGATGGCCACACCACCTCGATGCGGTCCACGGCCGCGTCCGATCCCAGTCCGAAGTAGAGCGGCAGGCTGCTCTGGGCGAGGTATCCTGATTTGCCGTCGTGAAAGCGCGTCTGCACCCGAGAACCGCAGTGGACCCGCACCGTCGCACCCAGCCCATCACGATTGGAAACCGTACCCACCAGCCGCACCTGCAGGAATCGCAGGGTGGTGCGCGCAGACAAATCGCTGATGAGCACCTGCGGTGCGTCGTTCCATTCGTTCGTCACCAGGTCGAGGTCGCCGTCGCCGTCCACGTCGAGGGCTACCGACGAGCGGGAGCTCGCCACGCCCATCACCCGGACCTTGCCGGTGCGCCCCTTCGCCAGCGGGTGACGACGGTCTTCGGGCAGGGCCGTATCCAACGTGAAGGCCTCCCGCAGCATCGGATCACCCCGGCGCGGCTCCAAGCCCAGCACCGACTCCGCATTCAGGAAGCGCTGGCCGCCCTCGTTGAGCAGCAGCGAGTTGGCCACGTAGCGCAGTGGATAACCCATGCCCGCGGTCACGAAGACGTCCTCGTCGCCGTCGGCATTGAAGTCGGCCACAGTGACACCCCACGGCCAATAGGTCTCGGCCCCCACGGCCGCCGAAACCTCCGCGAAGGCCTGACCGGAACCCTGATTCTGGAAGAAGGCGTTGCCGAACACACTGCGGGAGGCCGCGCGGAACAACTCGGGCTTCCATTCCGCAGCACACCAGGCATCGCTCTTGGTCTTCTCGAACGTCACCGTCAGGTTGGTGTCCCCGGCGTTGATCTGGGCGGTGGTCATGTCGGAGTGCATGTCGGTCACGAACAGATCCATCAGCCCGTCACGATTCTGGTCGAAGAACTTCACTCCCATCGAACCCCACGGCGTCTTCGGAAAGTAGGCCGCCGTCCGATCCTCGAAGCGGCTGCCCTGGCGGTTGGCGTAATACCGGTCCTCGCCCGACATGCTCAGCACGTAGAGCTCCGGGAACCCATCGGCATCGAGGTCGCAGAAGGTGGCGTCGCCGCTCCAGGCGCGGTGCACCAGACCCGTCGCCTCCGAAGCGTTCTCGAAACGGCCATCACCCCGGTTGCGGAAGAGCGGACTCATCTCGCTCCGCTCCGGATACTGCCAGCCCTGGAACGCATCGGACCGGCCAACGTACTCCCCGGCCCGGCCCTTTTCATTGCGCGTGTACACCCCGACGTTGCAGACGAAGACATCCAGCTTGCCGTCCCGGTCGTAGTCGAAGAACACCGCTCCCGACCCGTGCCCCGCCTTGCCCGGCGACACGCCCGCCTCCGCCGTGATGTCGCGGAACCGACCCCCGCCCTCATTGTGGAACAGCACCGTTCCCTGGCGCACCGTGGTCACCAGCAAGTCGGGTCGCCCATCGTTGTCGATGTCGGCGAACGACGCCCCCACGCTCACCTTGCCCGCCATCGCAACGCCGGCCAGGGCCGTGATGTCCGCAAATCGACCACCCCCCACGTTCCGCCACAACTGGTTGCCGCCCCGCTGGTTGGCGAAGAACAGATCCGGCCGCCCGTCCCCATCCACATCCGCCGCCGCGATGGCCGTGCCGTGGTCATAGTGCACCGCCTTGTAGTCGCGTGCCCCGTCGTCCACCGGCACCTGACGGAACGTGATCCCGCTCTCCGGCAACCGGTCCTGGAACCCGAACCCGTGGAACACCTTCCAGTTGGCCGCATCGGCTCGTTGCCGCGCCGCATTGGCCATCAGTGCCGCCCGCACGGCCTCCTGCTGCCGCGCTTCTGGGACCAGGACGGTCGCATCGGCAAGGCCAGCGACAGCCATCAACGACACGAGACCGACAGACGGAAGCCAATGGGAGAGAGTCATGGCGGGTTGGGGTTCTGCTCTGCAGGATAATCCACCCGATCCTGATACTGCAAAAGCTCTTTGCCCTCGGTGCCCCCAAACCGCAGCGGAGCAGGATCGGCCTTGAGGCCAATACCGCCACGCTCTGGAAGCGATCAAACCCTTCCCCTCGCGCACCGCGCGAAGGCTCTTCTTTCCCCGAGCTTCCCTGCGGGCGAAGGCGGGTCCTGCGGAGCCCACCCTTGAGACTTCCCAAGCCCGCCCCGGACTGTTTGATTGGGCCCTCTCTCCAACATGCCCATGAAACCGATCCTGTGGATCCTGGCCTGCGGAGCCCTCTGGGCGCGATGGACCCTCGGTGCGGAACCCCCGGCTCGTGCCCAGGCCTTCCGCACGAATGACGTCATCGCCGTCCTCGGCGGCGGCTCAGCCGAAGCGCGCAGCCTGGGAGCGCATGGGGAAACCCTGCTCACCGCCGCCCATCCCGGACACCGCCTCCGGATTCTGAATTTCGCCCACGCCGGAGACACCGTCTTCAGCCAACTCCGGGACGTGAACTACCCCACGCCCCTCCAACAAGTCGCCCAGGCCAAGGCCACCGTCTGCATCCTCGACTTCGGTCAAAGCGAAGCCTACGGGGGCCTAGATCGCCTGGATGCCTTCGGTGAACGCCTCGAACAGTGGGTCCTCGACAGCCAGGCCATCGGCACGCGGGTCTTCCTCGTCACCCCCGTCCCGGTGATCCGCGAAGGAGCCCCACCCGTCGAGGCCTACGCGCGGCGCATCCGCGAGATCGCCCACCGCCGGAATCTGCCCGTCATCGATGTCTTCGAGGCCGCTCGTTCCCGCAACGATCTCTCCCCCGACGGCCGCACCCTCACCGAGTCCGCGATGGCCCGAGTCGCGAGGCTGGCCTGGAATCCCTGGATGCACGGCGTGGTCTCACCGCAGACCGATGACGCCGGCCGATTCACCGATCCCTCCTGGGAAGCACTGCGTCAGGCCCACCTCGAACGCAACGCCCTCTGGAAGGGCTATACCCGGCCGACCAACTGGGCCTTCCTCGCCGGCGATCGCACCGAACAACCCAGCAGTCGCGACCATCGCGACCTGAAGATCCGCTGGTTCCCCACCGAGATGGAGCAATTCGTGCCCCTGTTGCAGGCCGCCGACCGCAAGACCGACGTGCTGGCCCAGCGCCTCAACCCGACCGAGAACACCCGTTGATTTCCCGATGACCTCCCCGCGCCTTTCCCGGGTCTCCGCCCGTGTGCTCGCCGGCACCGCCCTTCTCGCCGCCCTGGGCCTGGCTCCCGGAGTCTGCGCCACGCAAACTCCCGACGAAGAACGGGCCACGCTCCGGGCCCTGCCAGGGTATTCGATCAGCCTTTTCGCCAGCGAGGCCGATGGCGTGGTCAAGCCCACCCAGATCCGCTTCGACGGCGACGGTCGCCTGTGGGTCGCCACCACCACCAGCTACCCGCAGATCCGCCCCGGCGAAAAGCCGCGGGACCGCATCGTCGTGCTCGAGGACACCGATCACGACGGGAAGGCAGACCGATCCACCGTCTTCGACGACCAGCTGCACATGCCCCTCGGGCTCGAGCTCGGCGACGGCGGCGTGTACGTGGGTGCGGCCGACCAGCTGCTCTTCCTCAAGGACACCGACGGCGACGGCAAGGCCGATCAGCGGCGGGTGATCTTCAGCGGGTTCGGCACCGGTGACACCCACCAGACCCTCAACTCCTTCACCTGGGGACCGGCCGGTGAGCTGATGATGAGCCAGGGCCTGCACGCCGTGAGCCGCATCGAGACGCCCTGGGGCAACGAAACCCTCCACCAGGCCGGTGTCTGGCGCTTCTGGCCCCGCCGCCTGCGGCTCGACCCCTTCTGGGACGGCGCCATGGGCGCGCACAACCCCTTCGGCACCACCTTCGATCGCGCGGGCCAGCCCTTCGTCTTCGCCGGCAACGGCCACGGCATCGCCCACCTCACCCAGGCGATGATCCGCACCGAGCACTTCGAGGCCCATCCACCGCTCTGGAACCAGGGCCGCAAATTCGGCGGCGCCGACATCGCCGACAACAGCCACTGGCTCCCGGAGAACCGCGGCGAGTTCGTGGCCGGCGGCTACCTGCACAACAGCGTCGAGCGCTTCCGCCTCACCCCGCGGGGGGCGACCTTCCACGTCGAACGCCTGGCCCCGCTCGTCGAATCGACCAACACCGCCTTCCGCGTCGTGGATGTGCGCTTCGGTCCCGACGGAGCCCTCTATCTCTGCGACTGGTTCAACTCGTTGATCGGCCACTACCAGACGAGCTTCCGCCATCCGGACCGCGACAAGACGCGCGGCCGCATCTGGCGCGTCACCGCCAATGGCCGGCCGACCCTGCGCCCGCCGGCTCTGGAGAAGGCCGCCTTGCCGGTGCTCTTCGACGCACTGCTCTCGCCCGAGCGCTGGAACCGTCAACTCGCCGCGCGCGTCCTGAAAGACCGGCCCACCGACTCCGTGGTCGCCGCCGCCCAGGCTTGGATTGCAGGGGGCCCCACCTCCGAATCCCGTCTGGAGCTCTCGTATGAGGCCATCGGTGTGCTGGCCGCTCACGAGAGGCCCGCGCCGGACCTCGTCGAGAGGCTCGCCCGCTCCGCCAACCCCGACCACCGCGCCCGGGCCGCCCGGATCACCGGCCACTGGGCCGACCGCCTCAAGGACCCCCTGGCCGTGCTCACCCGGCTGACGGCCGATCCCGAGCCCCGGGTCCGTCTCGAGGCCGTTGTCGCCTGCGCCTACGTCCCGGAGGCCCGCGCCGTCGAGGTGGCCTCTCAAGCCATGGAGTTCCCCGCCGAGGCTCCGATCACGTATGCGTTCGTGCAGTGCGTCCACGCACTGAAGCCCCTCTGGAAAGGACCCTACGCCCAAGGCTCGCTGGTTTTCGGCAACAACCCGGCCCGTCGGGAGGCCTTCGCCCGCGCCGACCGCAGCGCCGACACGGTCGACGAGGCCGCGACCCGACTGCGCCGCGTGCAGGAGGTGGCCTTGCCGGCCGACACCCAGGCCTCGCTGGTCGACGCGGTGCTGGCCGCGGCCCGACCCCAGGACATCCCGCTGCTCCTCAACCCGCGGACCTTCACCGTCGGCACCGCCTACGACGGCGCCGCGCACGCGCGGGCTCTGGCCCGCCTCGACGCCTTGGGACAGGACCTCGGGCTCAAGCCCACTCAAGACGTGGGGCCGGCCCTCGCGACCCTGATGGCCTCCCGCGAGATCTCCGTGCAGGCCGGAGCCGCCCGGTTGATCGGCCGCTGGCGGATCACCGCCCTCGAGGCCGACCTGATCCGCCTCGTGGAATCGCCCAAGATGCCGCAGGCATTGCGGGCCGGGGCGATCGTTGGCCTGGCCCGATTCCCGGAGCCGGCCCATACCGGACGCATCCTGAAGGCGGCCGGGCCCAAGGCCCCGACCGAGCTGAAGTCCACCGCCGCGATCGCCCTGGCCGGACGCGAGCTGGGGCAGGCCTGCCGCCTGGCCGCCGAGGTGCTGGCCCACGACTCCGATCCGGCCACCGTCGAGCAGGTGCTCGCCCGGATCCTTCGCCAGACCGGAGGTACCACCGCGCTGGCCACCGCCTTCGCGGCCACGCCGCCCTCCGAGGGGTCGGCCCGTGCCGTGGCCGCATTCCTCGCTCGGGCCGGTCGGACGGTTCCGGAGCTGGCCTCGGTCCTTGGCCGACCGAGCGGTGCCGTCAGCGCCTCCGGCCGATTCGCCTCGCCCGCGGCCCGTCAGGAATTCCTGAAGACGGTCACCGCCTCGGGCGATGCCACCCGGGGCGCGGGAGTCTTCGCCCGACCCGAACTCGGCTGCACCGCCTGCCATGGCATCGGGGCTTCCCAGCCCGGACTGGGGCCCGACCTGGGCGCCCTCGGCACGGCCCAGACGCCCGACTTCATCCTGAGGGCCATTCTGGAACCCCAGGTGGAGG
>JACCDO010661416.1_pt1 | contig 17305 bp, 16 predicted proteins | sample 7446101 | NCBI WGS metagenome assembly JACCDO01 (sample SAMN15323440, study PRJNA562643) | freshwater metagenome | isolation source: river surface water | place: USA:Blue River Watershed | collected 2017-08-16 | reverse complement strand
TTATGGATAAAGCAGAAGATTATTATATTGAACAATATTGGCTTGATTTTAAAAAAAGCATGAATAATTTTTATAATGAACTTAAAAATACAATCCATAGACCAATAAATTATTGGAGTGAAACATTAAATAAATTGCAAAACAATAAACAATATAATTTAATTGAAATAAATATTAGGAACTACATGTCATTATATGCAATTGATTTATTAAGAACATTTTCACTATATCATATGGGTATTTTAATAACTAATATTAAAAGGTGGAACACTATTTCTAATAATAGTAAATTTGAAATTAATAATGATACAAAATCAGAACTAAGATTTATTAATATTGTTTTTTTATTAATTGATATATTTAACAATCTAACAAATAAATGTACTACTGATAATGAAGAATTAAAAATAATATTCAGTATGGTAGAATTATTTATTATTCATGAAGATTTAAGTAGTATTGTTGATTATGCAATTAAACATAATAAACCAAGCATTATTGATAATATTAACTTGTTTGAATCTCAAAACAATCAAACAAAAACATATAAATACATTGAAAATAAATATAATATTCAATTAAGTCCAAAAATGAGTGCTAAAAAATTTATAAATAAATTAAACTTAATTCCATGATTTAAAACCTAAAACTAAAACCGCATTCTAAACATTTAACAAAAGTAGTTGCAGGTTCATCAGCAGCACGTGTTTGTTTTTGAGTAACTTCACAATTACTTTGTTTGCACTTTTTACATGAAAATATATTTGAACCTTTCTTCTTTTGATTATGTTCATATGCTTTCTTTTCAATAATATTTTTATATCTATCAGGATTAATTTCATGAGGTTTCATGTAACTAATTTCTTCAGGTGAAATATACCCTTGAACAATCATATTTCCTAAATAATCTGATGTATTCAATGCATTTAATATCTCAGATGCTTTTTCACTAAAAATATCATTAATTAAGAATTCACAATCATTAGTTTCAATATACTTTAATGTAAATTCTTTTAAATTATCCATAATTCTTTCTAATGTATCATCTTCAAAAAAATCAAATAATTTATTCTTCATATCATTATAAATATTTTCATCAATAGACATTTAATGATTATAATATTATAATCATTAAATCATTAAATCAATTTTTATGGCTTTATTAATCATCAACATCAATCTGATTATTAGAATCATTCTGTGACTCATTCTCTTCATTCGGAACATTTATTTCATTTAATTTATTTTTATATTTATTAATAAGAGAAATATCAAGATTTTTAATATAACCAGTATTAATATCTACACAATCTAGATAATTATCCTTTGCATTATTAATTATGTATGAATTAGAATATAAATTACTATAGAATCCTACATAAGTTGCAACATCTGTTCCAATATAATCATTATAATTATGTTGTCCAATAATTTGTTTATTAATAAGGTCTGTACAAAAAAATCTGGGTTTGAATAATTTATGTGAAATATTAAGTGCTCCTAAACACCTGGAATAAGTATGTTTATTATCTGGATTAATATTAAATAATTTATTCCAAAATGGAACTTCATAACAATATTTAATATAAGTATCAATTTCTTTTTGATTCAACCATACTCCAAAACCCCGCATACGATATTTATTAATAATATTAATAGGATCTTTGCTACCTGAAAAGTATTTATAATCAATATTCATAAACGTTAAATGTGCTGTAATAAATGATGGTGTCATATATACATTAGAACCATCATAATAAGCGCGAACACATGGCATATGGAAGTTAGACACTGTTGTCATAAAATCATCTTTCGCAATTGAAAATAATTCAAAATCATGTTTCAAATGAATTGAACTAATACGAACTTTATATGATGATGAAAAATACATACCATCTGTAAATTTAATATCAGATTTAGTGCGTTCCTCTACATCGTTTGCAGTAGTGATAATTAAATCTAATTCTTCTACAGTAAATTCTGATTCTTTAGGCGGTGTAACTAGTGTTTCTCCAGTAGTATAATTACGGATTTTAATCAATAGGTTTTCCTCATAGAAAATAAATAATTCAGGATATTTATCAATAATACTTTGATGAATTGATTTATCAAATTCTGCTAATTTATTTTTAGAATTAATATCGAACATCTTTCGTGCAAAAGGTAAAAAGATTTTTTTTACTTCTTGTGTATCAAGGTTATCTGTAATAAATTGATATGATAATTTATCATTACAAATATTTTCTAATACAAATTCTTGAGTAACAAACAAATATGTGGTATTATTTAAATTATATTTAATATCATCTGGATTTGAATTTTTATATTGACAAACACTTAACATTATCTTCTCATGAAATTCACGAGTAATATCAATAAATTTAAATACATCACTTGTTTTAACCATAACATCTACATCAGAATCATAATAATATTCATCAAGATAGCGTAAAAATTTATCATTGAAATTATCTAATGTAAATAGACGCATAAGTGGATGTTTATATTGACAACAAGCAGTCATTATACTACCACTAATAGCAATATTTAATTCTTTCATATTAATATATTCTAATATATTAATTGTTGGGTCACCACTAATGAAAAGATTCATTCTCGTTTTAAATTCATCAAGATTACAAATACGAATATCTTTATCTTCATACATATCAAGTTTAATACCTCCAATATTATGTGCTGCTTTTAAACTATTATTTGCAACAATAATAGGCATATAAGGATTTGAATATGGATTTTCATGATTAAAATAGAATAATGGTAATTTACACGCAGTATTAATATCAAAAATATACATATCATTTGTTTTAACATGAAACTTATTAATAGTTTCTTCAAAGTAAAGACGAATCCAAGCATAACCAAAAAGATATTTAGTTAGAAAGATATTAGTATTAATAAAATCTTTCATAATAGTCAAAACATCTTTATTATTAATAATGAGATGGCAATATTGTTTTGATGCAAGTAGATTACAAAATAAATAATATTTAAAATCATCATCTAAATTCTTAAATAATAGTGTTATATTATCATTAGTATATTCGCAATTCCATACTTTTGAATATAATTTAAATCCTTTCTTTTTAATAATTTCAGATGGATCTACATAATTTTTCGTCTTAAAAATCTGTTCAATATAATTACCTTTGATTGGTGAATTTTCAATATTATTAAAAATTGTTACTAAATTTTTATCATATGTTTTGAGAATATTAAGATTGAATTGACGTTTATCAAATAATTTAGTCATATTCATCATACAATTATAAGGCATTGTCCAATAATTTGCTTCTTCCAAGTTTTTAATAACAACTATTAATTTATCCTTATACTTATTATAAGTACCTTGTGTAGAGTCTGCAGTTAATTTATTACCAAAATAATTATTCATAATAAGAATATCATAAAAATTATTAAATGTATTAATACCATTAAAATTATCAATATATTTTTGTAAGTTTAGGAAAGAGATTGTATAAATTGGAAGAACAATAATATTTTCTTCCAATTGATATTTAAACTTGTTAGAAATATCAAGCAATTCACTCGAACAATAAGAAATATTACCATAATGAACCATATTTCTAATAAGAGATATAGATGCTTTGTACATAATCATATTATTCAAAATTGTTTGAAATTTATCTCTATCAATACGTTTAGATAACATATCATTTATATCTTCATCACTAAGAGTAGTAAATGGAGATAAAATATAAATATGACGAAATAATCTACCAATATTTAACATATCAACAATTACTTCATCATTAACCAAAGGGTCATAATGAGTAATATTATTAAGAGATACTAATGGGTTTTGCATTAATAATTAGTTATATTAAATTAAATTAAATAAATATCAATTTTTCTAACATGCTACCAAAATGGTGTTAATAAAATAATTTCTTTAAAATAGATTTATCTGAATCGTTAGTAATAATATAATCATTTTTAATCATAGAATCCAATGCTTTATTAAACATTTCTCGTGTTAATTCAAATACATTAATCTTATTATAAATTTCTTTGAATAATTCATCGATATTATAATCTTTATTTTTAAGAAAATGACTAATATTTGTTTTAATAATATCATCACGCTCATGTGCTAATACTGCATCAATCTGTTTCTTAATCTCTATTTTAGTAATGCTATTAATAGAATTAATAATATCAATTACATTAATTTGATTATTTTGTGATAAATATTCTTTATTAAGAATAACATCATTTTCATTTTTAATTAATACTTTACTAATAAATAATGAATCAAAAAGTTTAAAAATATATTCATCTGGATAATTAGTCATATTCATTTTAGTAAAATCAACTAAGAGTTTAAAACTAAATTCAGATACTTCATTGAAATTTTCTAATATAAACATATGGGCTGGTAGAACAATGATATTAGAGTTCAAAATAGTAATATCAACAAATCCTATATGAGGATATCCAATTAATTTTTTATTATTAGGTGATTCGTTAATATTATATTTTGCAATACAATTACAGATTGATGTTGTAAATTCTTCACAATTTATAATAGTATCTGTATAACCTGTCGAATAGTTAAATTTCCATAAATTATTACTAGTAATTAAGAAATTAATTATAGATGTTCCATAATTATTACTATTAGCTTTATCTTTTAATATTTTATTATAATTATATAAAATCTTTTTATCAGAATAAATATTAGACATAATATTATAATTATAAAGTTCCACATCATAATCAATATTTGAATAAATGCATCGTTCCATTAACTTTTGACACAATACCATAATATATTCATCTTGGTTCTTAAAATATTGTCCTAATTTATAATATAAATGATGATGATAATCACTAATATCGAGTAAAATATTGCTATTAATAATATTTGCAAGTTCTTCTATTTGTTCAGAACCATATGAGCTATTAATTTTATCTTTAACATACAAGTTAATATAATCATTAGAATCATTTTTATTAACAATAATTGCATTAATTGCAAAATAATAAGAAATAAATGTTTGAAAATCAGTTGGTGTGAAACTAAGCAAAATCATAACACTATCTAATGATTTATGCTTGAATAATTCTCCTAGTTCTTTCTTATAATTTACAATAAATTCTTTAACAAAATATATATCATTACTAGATAAAATGTTCTTAAGACTATTCGTAATTTCAATATTAAATAGTTTAAGTGTATATTGTTTTGTAATGTAATAATATGTTTTATATGATTCATTATAATACTTATTCATAATAGCAAAATTATTAACATCAATAATATTCTGTTCGACGTCCATATCAGCAGAAGTAATATATGGAATTGTTTTAACCAAAGCTTCGTCTAGAGAAGCTAAAAATGTATTTTCATACCAATTAACTCCACTTGAATTAATCATATAATCAGAAAATATATTCATATAAATATTTAATTTATACATATCTGAATCATTTGTTTTATTAGTCAATTTATTATTAACATATTTAAGAATAGTAGATTTGAAAATAATATCTTCGCATAAAAATCTACAAATACAATCAATACCTGTATTAGTAATTACAGAAGTACCCCATTTAAATTTATTAGTATTATTCTTTTCATCAATAATATGCAAAAACATAGCATTTAATTTATTAAGTAATTTATAAAAATTATCAAAATAAATATTAAAATCGCTAACATTAAGCTTATTCTTACGATTTAATTCACGAAAATGAATTCTTTGATTACGAATATTAGATGACAAGTGTTTTTTAACACATTCAATTACTTTAGTTTTAATATCATTTTTATCAACTTTAGAGTATAAAATATGATTAAAAACAAAACTATTATAATAAACACTTTGAGTAAAGTTATTACTATTACTAGAGTTTATAATAATATTTTCTAAAATACTATCCATATTGTCAAATACATCACTATAATATTTCTGTGGTAAAGGATTAATAATAGATCGAATATCATTAAAAAGAGCCATATTTATTTAATAATAATTTTGTTTTTAATTATTAAATAATCAATTTTTATGGGTATAGAAAATCCAGAGGTTCTTTGATTAACTAAAATTTAGGATAAGGATTATATCTATAATAATCATAATTATAAATACTTACTGTATATGGATTTGAATCAATAGGAATATTAATTGTTGTACCGTCTAATAATTCAGCATTATTATTTAAAGCTAATGGGTATTTATATTCTAATCCACCAGCATCTCTTCCTAATATATAATATTCCCATTCATATGCTCCAGGATAGATTCTTCTTCCATATAATTGATAATTTTTATTAAGATTAGTATTATACAACAAACCAACCATTTGATAATCATCTGGATCTCCTCTCGTTCTTTCTTGAAAATAATAATTAGGTAAAGGTAATTGTCTATTTTCAACGCTTCTATCTGGAGGTGTTAATGGATCTTCAACTGCTTGTCTATATTTCCATTTTAACAACCATTCTTTTATTCTATCCCAATTCATAAAATTTTGATTATTAGTATTAGTTTCTTTTTCAATATTATCATTATTAATGTACAATTTAAATTGATAAATTAACACAATCAATAATGTAATATTAATCATATCATATATATGTATCATTATATATATTAATATATAAAATAAAAAACAGTAATATATTTGCTTTTATCTTTATTTAAATAACGCTTCTTATAATAAATAAATTTAATACTATCTTTTACTAAATATGAAACAATAGCTAAATGTAAATCTAATTGAAATTGGTCTTTTAATAGAAATCTACTATTAACCATTTGAGTTTTCAAATATAATTTTTCATCAGATACTGGGGTAATAACAGATGGTGAAATTTTCAAACCATAATTTAATAATTTTCTAACTAAATTAGTTTCATTATATAAAAAATCTGGTACCATCCAACCCCACATCCATATATTTGTTGTATTATCAAACATTCCCAATAACTCATATTTGAATTCTTTATTTAATTTATTAAATTTAATTAAGTTTTTATCTCTAGTAATGACTATATCTTCATCATTTAAATATTCTTTATATTTTTTATTTTGATTATCATAAAAATTTAATGATTTATCTATTAATATATTTAAATCGTCCATTATAATTATATATATAATATTATTATAATGTTAGCAAAAGATTTATTTATATTATTAGGTTTCATATTTCAACGGTTTGTTTATTATTATTTTAATAAACAGAATACTAATTCAGTTGAAATAAATCACTATAATCTTAAACAAGTATCACAAAATGGTTCCCCTGTTTTTAAAGACCAAGTAGAATATAGAAAAAATATAATAAAACATCAACATCTATATTCTGATGTATTAAAAGACATTAATAATAATAATCATTATTTATTGTGGTTTAAAAAGTCTGGTATTTATAATAATCCAAATGCAATAATTTATATATTAGATATAAATAAAAAGAACTCATTAAATTATTTAAATAAATATTGTAATAAAATGAAAATAAATTTATATATTATATCTGAATGTCATCCTAACGAATTTATTGATAAAATATTAATAAATAATGAAGATATTAAAATTAACATAAATAATTATTTATCTCCATATAATTTTAGATATACATTTTTTGGTTACCTAGATAAATTAAGAACTTATTCTGATAATAAAATAAATATATCAATTGAAGAAATTTTAAATTATATAACTTTGAATATTAATACAAACAAAAATGATTATTTATTATTAACTAATAACACTAATATAAAAAACAATGATATTATATTAATAGATTAACTATTGTTAAAAAAAGTTAGCTATTTAAAAAATATATCTTATTTAATTTAGATATATGGATTATAATAATATTAAAACATCTGTTGGTATAATATGTTATAAATTGGACAACTCTATATATGATAAATTCATTAATAATCTATCCAATATATCATATTATGATATTAACAAATTTACCATATTACCTAAACAAAATGGATTTAAATATGAAAACTATATAAAATTTTTAATTGTGAAAAGAAGAAATTCGCTAAACTACATAGATTTCATAAGAGGAAAATATGATATTCATAATTTAAATTCTATTATAAATATGGCAAAATTTATGAGCAAAGATGAAATTGAATTGTTAAAAAAAAATAATTTTAATAAATTATGGCATGATTTGTGGTTAAAAAATGCTTATAAAAAGAAATATTTATATGAAATGAATAAATCAAATGAAAAATTTAATTATTTGAAATCAATAAATTTTTTTGATAAGTTATTTAGTGAATATTCATCAACTGAATGGGAAATTCCAAAAGGTGGTAAAAAGTATAATGAAACTAATATTAATTGTGCTATTAGAGAATTCGAGGAAGAAACATCTTTAACTACAAATAATTATAAAATTATAAATTGTATAGAACCGATTCATGATATTTTTATTGGAACTAATAATAAAGAATATAGACATATTTTTTATACAGCATTATATAATAATGATATTATAAGCGATGAACATAATCATTCTAATAATGAAATAGATTGTGTTAAATGGTGTAGTTGGAATGATATTAATACTATAATAAGACCTTATAATAGTAGTAAAATTAAAATTATAACTCTATTAATGTTGTTTATAATAAATATATGTAATAATTATAAAAATGAAGAATCTAGAGAATCTAGAGAATCTAGAGAATCTATAATTAGTATTTAAAGAAATTTTATTATTAATAATAATGTTAACCTACGACATTATTATTAATTATTTAATGCCTGTTGTCAATAATTTTTCACAGCATCCAAATATTCCATTAAAAAGCAGTGAATTTACTTTTTTTAATAAAATATTTGATGAAACTTTTTATAGATATGGCGTCATAACTTCTGATGATGATAAAAATATATCATTAAATAGTAGTATTTTATATTGTCTAGATGAAAATTATCACAATATGTCACCAAATCAAATTATAAATTTAATTACATCAAATAATATTAAGACAATTGTAAAAGAGTTAAATATTAATATAATTATATTTGATTTTAAAAATAATAAACTTAGTAGTGAATATTTTGGCGATTATTTTAATCCATGGAGACCAACAATTTATTTAGCAAATTATGAAGATTATTATGAACCAATTATAACAAAAGAATGTAAAATATTTAGTTTTTCATCATATAAATCAAATATATTAAAGACTAATATATTAAGCCAACAGATTTATAAATATAATACAGATGAGTTAATTAATATCAATGATAATTTTAAAGAGATTCTAGAATTAGAGAATTTTAATAAATTAATTAAGTCAAATGATAGTAATAATGAATCTAATGAAACATTTACATCATCTGAGGAAGAAGTATATAATAAGAGTAAATTAGATAAAATGAAAAAAGACGAACTGATTAAATTATGTACTAAATTAAATAAAACAATTAATCTTTCTAGACCAACTAAGAAAGATTTAATAGAAATAATTCTAAATTAATTCTAGAATTATTATAATGCCTGGACCAGATTTATGGGGACCACCTGGATGGAAATTTATACATTATGTTACAATGGGATATCCTAATTATCCATCAGATGAAGTAAAAAAAAAATATTATAATTATTTTCATGCATTAAAATATGTAATACCTTGTTCCATATGTGCAAATCATTTTGCACAAAATTTAGAAAAGCTTCCATTAACAGATGAAGTCTTAAGTAGCAGAGATAATTTAATGAAGTGGGGAATTGATATGCATAATTTTGTTAATAAAATTACAAATAAAAAAGAATATAGTTATGAGGAAGCTATAGCATTAATGATTAATGGTTTTGAAGAAGATACTCGTAAAACACGTCAAACTTTTCAAAATTTAGAAAAACCAGAGATTAAAATTGTAGAAAAAATTGTTGAAAAAACTAATATATATCCTTTACTAACAGCTGTATTTATTATAATTTTATTATTAACAATAATATTCTATTTATGCACAAAAAAATAAAATGATATAAATAATTAATATAATATATATTTATATGGAAAATAATGATAATATTAATGAGGTTATTAATAATATTAAAACAATTATTAATAATATAGAAAAAAGAGGTATAAATACACCTGAAACAAAAGAGAATTATTTTTGGAAAAATCACAGTGAATTAATGAATAAATATCCATTTTTAGTTAATCAATTATGTAGTAATACAGATAACTCAATGTTGTCTTTTATGTTAGAATACTTAAACAAAATTAGAAAAGGAGAACTTAAACAAGATGACGCAGATAAAATAATAGGAGACAAATTATCTGATATATATTTACCTAAAAATTAATATATTAAAAAAATTCACAGAAGTTTCTAAAAAGAAAATTCACAGAAGTTTCTTTAAGAATAGATTTATCTCAGAATCATTATATTTACTTGTTTCTTTTACTAAAGTATTTTTTTCATTTAGTTTATCTGTGAAAAAAGTATTTATCCACCATTTATTTGCTTTAATTTGTTGTTCGCGATAATTATGATAAGCATCTCCGAAATAATTATTAGATTTAATATAAACTACTAAATTATTAATCATTATTTGTTGAGTATTAGCAATTTGAATATTAATATATTTGAACATATTTAAATTTTCATCACTAATTGTATATTTTGGAAACATTTCATTAATAAATTTATCTGTCTTACATTTAGTTAATGTATCTTCTAAATATTTAATTTTATCATTATCTGCTCCTTTAAACCCTTTGCAAATAATATATTTTTCACTATTAGTTGCACGTGAGAAAAATGGCTTATACACATAAATGTCTTCATAAAATGAAGCAAGAATATAGATAAGTTTAATAGTAATTGGTGTAAATGTTTCAAATACTTTTAATACGAAAGAACCTCCAGTTGCTTGAATTGTCAATGCACTAATAATTTCACCTAGAATCAGAATGTAAGCTTCTTGTTCCTGATAATTTTCATTTTTCCATTCAAAACCACCGTCTGCTGTTACTAAATCTACTTTAGTACTTATGTAATCTTTCATATATTTAATAGTTTTAATATTTGTAATATCTCCATCCAGTTCATTTACTTTCTTTTTACTTTTTGAGTTTTCTTTAGATGACTTTTGGTCTATTACATTAATCATATCTGTATAACGTTTATTGATTGAATCAACCATAGTACGGTTAATCCCAACACTTTCTCCGTTATTAATTGTTAATCCATATATTTTGTCATTATTTGGATTATAATATTTCTCACGAAATTCAACAAATGCTTGAATAAAACTACCAGGACCTTCTGCTATTCCTGCCATTGTCATTTTATCTTTGCTAGCAATATCAAATGTATATAAAATCTCCCACATTTTATAAAACGCACGTGATAGAATATTAGGTTTGTTTAAAAATGTTTCTGCATAATGCTCAATATCTTCTGGATAATCATTAATAGATTGTTCAAATGGATTAACAATATAATAGAATTTATTTTTAGTTTCTAATTTATTTGTAATTGACATTGCATTTTTAGTACGATGAATAAAACTATGAAAACCTAAACTAAAAAACGGTTGCAAAATATTACCAGTAATTATAATTTTATTATCAGAAAATGATTCAACAACTGTATCATCTTGTTTAAGTTTAAAAATAAACGGAATGTAACTCATTATATTATAAGTATTTATAATTTTAAATTAAATAATCAATTTTTCCCATAAAATCTATGATTTTTTTATCCCCATATTTTTTTATCCCCATATTTTTATAATATAACTATATTATATATGGAACCTTTACTACCAATTAAAGAAAAAGAATTATTTTATAAATATTTAAAAAATGCTAGAAATTATTTAGAATATGGTTCAGGTGGATCAACATACCAAGCATCTATCGCGCCAAATATTAAAAATATAGTATCAGTTGAAAGTGATAAATTATGGTATCATAAAATGAATGACTTAATTAAAGATAAATTAAAATATTATTATATAGAATTAAATGCAAGACCTAATACATATGGTTTTCCCATTAATGCAGAACCAATAATGATGGAAAAATATTCATCTATAATTAAAAAATATAAAAAATATCAATTTGATTTAATATTAATAGACGGACGTTTTAGAGTTGCATGTGCTTTAATTTGTCATAGTTATATTAATAATAATTGTAAAGTTATAGTAGATGATATTAAAGATAGACCCTACTATAATGAAATATATAATTATTATGACAAAATAGAAGAAGCAGGTAGAATGGTTGTATTTATAAAAAAACAAAACAAACTTAATAATACACCATCTAATGAATTAATTAAAAAATATATTTATGATCCTAGATAATGATATTAATACTTATAATAATATGCATTGGATTAATATTATATTTATGGTCTCAAAATAATATTAATATGTGTAAAGAAAAATTTACTAATAATTTAAACAAAAATTTAGTTTTCACTTCTGCTGGAGATAACACTCGTTTTTATGATAATTGGTGTGATGATAAAAAAAATTATGATATTTGGCTAGTTTATTATGGTGATAATGATGAAAATTATAATAAATATAAAAATAAAGTAGATAAAATATGGAAAAGAAAAGGAAGTAAATTTCAGAATTTTAATTATATATACAATAATTTTAAAAGATATCTTATGAATTATGAAAGATTTTTTATAGTCGATGATGATATTATAATGAGCACAGATGATATTAATAAATTATTTAATATATCAAAACAATATGATTTATGGATATGCCAACCTGCATTTTTACCAGAATCAAAAATATCTCATGAAATAACTAAAATACAAAAAAATAATCTACTCAGATATACTAATTTTGTAGAAGTAAATACTCCTGTTTTTTCAAAAGATGCTTTAATAAAATTTATGAAATATTATGACGATTCTTTAATTGGATGGGGGATTGATTATTTATATATTTGGGCTAATAATAAAAATATGCAAAATAAATATGCAATTATTGATTCAATTCCTTGTATTAATCCACATGATGACATAAAACAAGGAAACAGAGAATTAAATAAAATAAATGGTCATGAAAAACGCGCTAAAATATGGGCAGATTATGCAAAAAAAATCGGATGTCCTTATGATTGGCCACATATTACTTATAAAACTATAGAACTATAATAATTATATTTATATAATAATACTACTTGCTATATTACGTTGTTTTCCAATATTAGTTGTAAAACCAATCCAATTATCCTTTTCAATTAATTTATTCCATTGTTGATCTAATGCATATGGTTCCCATTTAGTTTTTCCATCCCCCCAATAGTCCCTACTCATATTTAAATTAGCATTTTTAAATAATTCTAATAATTTATTAATATATTCTTTCTTAATTATATAAGCAGTTGATTGTGTAGAATGTTTTAAATAATACATATCATTATCAATTTCTGTTTTCTTTTCTTGATTAGACCCATGTAATACTATAACATCCCATTTTGGATAATTAATTGCTTTATTTATTAATCTATTATATTCTTCTGGTGATACATTTAACTCAAAATCATCTTCGAATATAGCAACTGTATCCCAATTATTTAATTTAGCCAATTCTAATGCTAATATATGTGACTGACAACAACCCTTATGTCCGTTCTTAGGTATAGGAATAGCAGCTATTCTAAATATATTTTTTACATTTATTTTTTCAAATTCTTTTAATAATAATTCTTTTCTATCTGTTCTATTTTCAAGATTAATATAAATATAAGAATCTATATTTCTATTAATATTACTAAATTTATCATTTTGTTTATTATCTATAAATGAAATTAATATTAATAGTAGTAATGCTATGCAAATAATTACAATAATTTTGTTCATATAAATATCATACAAAATATTATTATAAAAATTTGAATAAATAAAATATAAGAATATAATTATAATATATAATAATGGCTGAGTTATCAAATGTTGAACTTAATACAAAAGAAATGCATAAAATTATTATTACAAATATAGGTAAATTATTCTATCGCAGGAAATATATTAATAGCGATGAATTACCTGAAAAAATAGTTAATAATATCATCAATGATAAACTTTATAATTTTGAATTAGATGGAAAGAAATTAAGTATTAATATTTATAATCAAGATTTAAAAAATATATCTCAAAATTCACCTATTGATGACTATTTATCTAAAAACATAGATACACATAAATTCCTACTAGTAAAAAGTTTCTCAAAAAAAACTTATACTCAAGTAACTAAAGATTATAAGAATGCTGAAATTTTTACTATATATGAAATGCTTGAAGATATTCCAGCTAAAGAAATTATCCCACAACATATACTTTTAGACAATGATGAAAAAAAAGAATTACTTGAATCATTTGGATTAAATGAACTAGGTCGTATATATAGTACCGACATGATGGCACGTTATTATGGTGCAAAAGTAAATGATGTATTTCGTATTATCCGTCCTAATTTAAATAGCGGAATGAGTATTTATTATCGCCTTGTAGTTCCAGGAAGTCAAGAAATATTTTCAATGTAAATATAATAATTATGATATTTGAATTATTAAAAAAGAAAAAGTTTGATGAATTATATAAATATATTAAGGAAAATGAATCTTTGGATTTAGATGTTTATGATGAAAGTTTTAATTATTTTATACAATATTTAGTGATGTATAATAATTATGAAATAATAGAATATATTTTAAAACACAGAACATTAAGATTAGATATATTAGATTCAGACGGAAGAAGTTTATTATACAACACTATTAAATTTAATTATATTGATTTATTAAAATTATTTATAGAAAATGATAAAAACAATATTGGTATTTCTATTTATGATGTTAGAGATAAAAATGGCCATACAGGTATTCATTATTCTATAATTTTTAACAATATTAATGCATTTAATATATTATATGGATTAAGTGAAATTAATGAAATTGATATTTATGATTTTTGTATAGAATATAATAGTAATTTATTTATTCATATTCTTGATTCTGAAATTAAAAGAAATCATGATATCAAACATTTTATTAATAGTAAAGGTGAATCCGTTTTACAAATCGCTTTAAATTATGAAATAAATAATATTATTAACTATATAATTAATCATAAACATTTTTTAAAGCAAATAATTAATAATGCTTCAAATGAATTTGGATTAACTGCTTTGCATCAAGCAATTATTATTAATAATTCAGCAATTAAATTAATCAATGAAGGAGCGGATGTAAATAAAAGTGATTATATGGGTAATACTCCATTACATTATTGCATAATTGAAAAGAGATTTGATGTTTTAAAAGAATTATTATATGAAAACTTTTCTTTGAATTATAATGAGACTAATTTAAATGGAAATACAGCATTGCATTTATTAATTGAAGATATAAATGTAAATAATTTAGATAGTAATAAATCAATATTATTGAAATTAATAGAAAATACAGATTTGAACATAATGAATAATAATAGTAATACTGTATTATATTATATTGTTAATCAAAATTTATGGAAAGACGAAGATATTAAAAAAATATTAGTAAATAAACCACTTAATATTTTTATAATGAATAAAGAAAATAAAACAATATATGATATAAATAGCACTAATGAGTTTATAAATATAGTTGTAGAAAGTTATATAAATATACTTAATAAAAATCAAGATAAATTAGTTATTGATTGGGAAATAAGTTGCGGAAGAGAAGACAGAGAATTATTAAAGATTATTAAAAAAAAAGATACTAATAAAGATATTAAATCATATTGTAAAGAACATATTTATAAATTAATAAAGAATAAAACAAAATCAGTTCCAACATATAATGAAATTAAACTAAAAGTAGATAGTGGAATATATATGGAAAATTGTTATTATACTGGTTCTAATATTGATATATTATTTGGTTTATTATATTTATATACTAATAATGACCTTCAGACTATTAATAATATTAAAATAAGTTTATTATTAGAATATCCATTAACAAATAATAAGGAGATAGAAAATTATTATACTCAAATGGGTATTAATTATTCATTTAAAATGGATTTTTGTAATATAGAAATTTTATGGAGCTATATGAAATTAATATATATTAAAAATTTTGATTCATTAATTAAAACAAAATTAAATAATAATGGGTTTTTAGTTATTCCTTTAGGTATAGATACATCAACTGGTTCTCATGCAAATATATTAATAATTGATAATAAAAACAAAACTATTGAAAGATTTGAACCAAATGGTAAAAATTCTCCACGCGGATTTTATTATAATCAAGATTTATTAGACAATTTATTGAAAACAAAATTTAATGAATTATTATCAGATTATAATTATTATTCACCTAATGAATATTTACCAACAATTGGATTTCAACTACTTGAAACACTTGAAGATAAATGTAAAAAAATAGGAGACCCAAATGGTTTCTGTGCAGTTTGGTGTATATGGTGGGCAGAACAAAGAATAAAAAATCCAAATATCAAACAATCCTTATTAGCAGAAGAATTAATAAAAGAAATCAAATTATCAAATACTAGTTTTAAAAAACTTATAAGAAATTTTAGTATTAAAATTGTCCAGCTTAGAGATAAATATTTAGAAAACATAAATTTAGATATTGATAAATGGATGAACGGAGATTATGATGAAAAACAACTTGAAAAATTAGAAAATAATATAATAAATATTATATAAGATTTTATTATTTACATAATAAAATTTGATTCTTGTTTATTACCAAATAAATCTTTAACTTCATCTTCAGTAGCTCTTTCCATCATAACACCAATACATTTAATTTGCAAATCTCCTTGATTGATTTTTACTTTCTTCAAATGAACACGAACACAATCATTCACTTTTAATAATGTTTTATTCTTTCTATCAATGAATTCATTACTAACATCCCAAATATTACTATCTATATTTGCTTTTGGAATAAAAATAATAATAGGTCCATTCATTACAACAACTAACTCTGGTGTGATGTTTTTAATATTCCCAATAATTAAAGTGTTTTCAATAGGAATAATAATAGTTGCTAAATAGGACACTGAATACGTGGCGCAGCCGGAAAAATTTTCAGGCATAATTATATTTTCTTTATATTCATCTATATTATGTACTTTTTCTATAAATCCGTATTTGTTACATTTTCCTTCTACTTTCTGTTGTAATACTATCATTATATTATCTTCAATATCACTATTCATCATATGTGGTTGAATTTGAACACGGGTGTGTTGAGTTATAG
>JACCDO010492493.1_pt1 | contig 17309 bp, 12 predicted proteins | sample 7446101 | NCBI WGS metagenome assembly JACCDO01 (sample SAMN15323440, study PRJNA562643) | freshwater metagenome | isolation source: river surface water | place: USA:Blue River Watershed | collected 2017-08-16 | reverse complement strand
TTGGTATATGTCCAGAATGGTGCGACCGCGCCATAACTATTTATTTTTCGGATAATTTGAGCCGAAAAGATGTACAAATTCTTGTTAAAGAAATAAGTACAATATTGGTATAGTATCACCCGGATATGAATCAAATTGATACCGAACAGGCACGCCATCTATTGTCGGACATCGAGCGCGACTGCGAGTGCCCAATATGTGGTGAACTGCCGATCGCACCGGCGCGTATCAAAATTATCGAGGACATCAAAACGCTCGAATACACGATAGGCAGCTGCCTCAAGCATTGGTCTGTATGCAATGATATCTTTTGCAAAAGTTGTATAATTAAACTATTCTACCATGCCCAGTGCGAACATAAGTCCATGAATCGACTCAAGTGTCCGGTATGTGCCCAATCCATATTAGCATCAAAAGATATGAACAGTTACATGGACTGCATCATCGAAGACAAACGCGCCAGAAATATAGTAAACATTTTTCAAAAAAATAAAATATTAATGTGTCGGTTCGACTGCGGTCACTCATCGACCGATGCCGACGAAATGTACACGCATATGTACCGAGGTCAGTGTCCAAAACAAATCATCGAGTGTCCGGTCCGCGGTTGTATGGAGTTCCACCCGGAAAACGAAATGGCCGCACATACCGACATGTGCGCCTTTGCTAAAATTAAATGTCCATTCTGCGAAGTAGATCTATTCAACAATAGTGACGTACTGCCACACATGCGCGAAGTACACAAGATTACTTCAGCCAGCCTAACTGTATCCATTACGGATCTATTAAATTGATGTAGTCGACTCCTTAATGAGATTGACCATAATTTTGAGCTCGATCGCTTTGTTGTCCAACTCATATACAAAAAGCAATGGCTTCACCTCGTCTGCGTATATTTTGATGCTATCCGACAGCAGCGACGAACTAATAAATTTAACGGGTTCGATGTCAAAACTGGTACTGAACCATTCGCCTGCCGCAAGATTGGAGTGAATTTTGATTCGATCATTGTTCGGGATGATCATATACGATTTAATTTTTTTATCACTTTTGGAGTACTCGAACATCAATGGATCCGTGCTCGAGTCCTGCTTTATTGTGATCTGCTTGGAGAATGTCTCAATATCAGAAATGATCTTTTTGAAGTACTTGCTTGGAAATGTCATGTTAACCATATGATCTTCCATGTCAAATTTTGACTCATTAAGCGCCGGGTTCGGCGGTTGATAAATTTCACCGAGCAGTTCGATTTTGTATGATGTATCGGTCCCGATATCATTTTTTAAGATAATTTGTAAATTTTTTTGAGCGCCGTCCTGCGTCGATAGTATCAGAATACTATTACAACTACCGTCGATGGTCGCCATAATGAGCTCCAAATTTTTGCTCAACACACATACATCAAGGTCGCCGTGACAATAGTATTGGTTGACTTCATCACAGTTGATCTTTATTCGGATATCCTTCCTGCGCCAATGGTTCCTGCCCCAGATGGTGATCGACTCCTTGGAGAACAAAAAATACACATTTTCAGTCTTCATTGCCTTAAATAAGTGCAATATTTTTTTGAACACAAACGGCTTATCGTACAGGAATTCGATGTAGTTTTGTGGATTTGTGGGCTGATCCACAAGGCCTCGCCTGGGCCTCGGCTGTCGAATTGGGTTCTTCCTCGGGCGGCCCGGCATGCGCTTCCTTGAGGAACTTTGGTGCTCGGTTTGTTCACTCATGATAATATATAATATTATTATTTTATATTTATATTATTGTTCGACCCGCGGTTCATCAAAAAATAAACGCACTATCGGCGCCGGCACAATGGGCAGCTACCCCGCACGCGATACCATTGTTCGATACACCCCCGATGGTACAACGCCCGACATTGGCACCCCCGCATATATCCATATTGCTGCGAGCCGACATTTAGTTGCTCCAAACAAATCGTGCAGTTTTGATCGGAATCAAACCGGGTTGGTCGCAATAAGTCAACTGACGCATATCCGATGCGAGGTACGTACCGACTGCCATAATATTCGAATAACCGCATATAATAGTCCGATGTCTGGTCGAGGCTTATCAACACAGCCCATAGGAAACCGATGCCATGCTCGACACTGCGAAATGGTATGGACTCATAACGCGCCGCGTACGACTCCGCATCGTGCCGGATGTCGTCCAAATCGACATATTGCCACGGTTCGGTATCGTATAGTTCGGCGTCGCTAATCATGTATATTTCCATAAATAATTCAATTTTTTTAAGTCAACTCGGTCAGTTGATAATCGATAGTTTGAACAGCATTACTTTGTATATGAGCGACTGGAACATATTGCTGTTAAGCGTGATGACCGAACTGAGCACATCCTTGATGGTCTCCGTAAAGATGCGCTCCAGATTAGACGCGCGATCGATGTCGCTCATTTTAAATATGTTCATATCGAAGCTGCTATATAATAAAGTAAATCGGTCGTGTATCTTTTTTTTGAGGTCTTTTGTGTACCTATCAATGACCGGCAAAAATGACATATAAATCTCCGATACATTTACATATTCTGCGGCATATGCGTCCATATTTTTGATCAAATAACCGGTGTACTCATTCATGATCGTATTTTGAAAAATATCGATGAATACGTCATCATGTACCAGAGCATTGAAGCTCTGGAGATCAGATGTCTTCGACTTGTATTTTTTTTTATATGCGCTGATCATGTTGATGAATATTGAATTGCGGATATACTTCGGGTCCATCACAGTAGCTTTAATTTTGAGATCATCAACATTCGGCTTGATGCTCAGGAACATATTGTTACAAATATAATAGTTTATGTCACCATTGTAGTTGTCGAGGCGCGATGGTTCAACCGATGTCTTCTTACATTTGATGAACTCGATGAGTTCAATGAGCTGGGATTTCCGAATAAAGTGCACTTTTGGATTAAAGTAATTAGACATGATATGGTACTTGTCGACCACGTTCGACTCCAATATTATGACAAATTCGTTGTCGTCATCATTTACCAGAAATTTATAGTCGTTGTCCCATTTAGTCGACTTCTGTACGTCTTTGACATAAAATATAGTCTCATTACGCTTCGCTATGTCCGAATTTATGCCATCATCCTTTTTGTTCATTATGTCGAACTCTTTTGACTTACCAAAGTCAAGCAGGTCCATAATCTTGTAATCAACCAGAATTGGACTGTGCTTTGTGATCAGTACCAGGTCGTATTTTTTTTCGCGACATAGTTCAGCGAACGCGCCGACATCGCCGACATCTTTTTTAAAAATAATGTTGGACACCTGTCCGATTGAAAAGTTGTCGGTAATCGGCACCAAACCGAACGATTTGAAGTACGGGTTCTTTTGAGTGTCGAGCGTTATATTTTTGGAATTCTTGTTCAGGAGGGCATCTTTGATCGGTTCGACCGCGGCCAGTATCCGAAAATACTCCGCTTTATTTTTGTGTCTATATTTGTGTAGGATACGCGCCGTAACCGCCGAAAAGAGATCCATAGTATATAGATCGCCACTGATCGGTAGCACGAGAGTATCATACACCTGCTGTATGCCGTCCGGACCCGATTGTTCGAGAGCATGCTCATAGATGCCCAAAATATGGTCGACTATCATTTTATCATTGATGGCGTCCATATGTGCGGCATCTACGTCGAATTTGTGGATATGGATCTTTATTTTGCTGTAAAGTTCGGTCGTTTCGTTCATATATGTTTGCGACAAGAACGTCTCCACATTTACATGTTTGTCGAGGATTTTGTTGATAAGGTCGCACATATTTTTAAATATCATATTGAACTGCCGATTGTACACGTACACTTCGCTTAGTAGATGTATCATTTTAGTACCACTCGGAGCGGACTTGTTGATTTTGCCGACATCGGATGCCACATTATCACACAGTATACCTAGCATCGAAATGGCCTCCATAATGTTCTTCAATTTAGCATTGTTTTCGTCACGAACGATCTTTTGGATGTTGTCGATGATGGCGTCGATGTGCTTCTTGACCGCTTGATACAATTTAATTTTTTTAATAAATTTGTCGGTATCCAATACACCCGTGTCCGATACACCCGTGTCCGATGTGTCCACACCCGGGACACTCACGTCCGACGCAGGAGGGTTTAATTCGCCACCATTCTGGCCTGGATCCATGAATAATTATAATTATTTAATGAAAATTATTTTAATTTAAAATTATAACATATATTCATATACAATGAACGCAAATCAGAGTGGTCCCCAAATTTTCGAGGAATATCAAAATATTTCAGTCAAGCCGCGTCTAAACAAAGCAAAAAAAGGCAATATATTCGATGGCATGAAGGATGACCCCGATTACCAACGTGTCGCCGGCGACAAGAAAGAAAAGATCGATATTTTTAAGATGAAAGCCGACATTACAGCCGAAGACGAGACCCCTCAAAATGACGAGATTTCGTGGCTGTTGGTCGTGTTGGCGGTGATCGTAATCGTACTTGTTGTCGTCATTGTGTGGTATGTTCTAAAGAACCACAATGCACCAGTTCCACGGGTTGTGGTCGATCCGGCACAACAATATGCCATGCGCGACGCGTATCAACAAGCCCAGGCCATTGGCCAAGCCGCACTAGCACGTTCTCCCGCAGAACATCTGACTGCCGCGCAGTGCGAAGCCACGGCTTCTCATGCCCAATCGCCGAATGAACACGCCAATTTTACCACACAATCTATGGCGCCGCAAAACGTAGCTCCCGCAACAAAACAGGAGCTAAATGATGTTATCAACGCATGTAGCTCAAATGCCTCAAATGCCTCAAGTACCTCAAATGCTTCTGGTGCTTCGGGTGCTCCAGATCCATCAGAATCCGAGGGCGATTGCGTGGCGTCGAACTTGGACATCGACATCGAGAATTTGATTCTTGACGGCGACATCGACGACGACAACCTGGGAGTTCTAAATCCAGACCCGGAAGACATCGAAAATTTTTATAAAAACGCAATAAATGATGAATGATCGGGTGCGACCGAAACCGTTTATTTTTTTTATCGGAGCCGCATTTGATGTAATTATTTATTTTATTTGACCAAAAAATGAATTTCTATTTAAAAACATATTGTATCTATAAACATAACAAATGAGCGCAAAACCAAAGACCGACAGTTCAAAGACAAAGGTACTAAAGTTACGCAAGCCCGCAAAGCCATGCAAGGTTAAAAAAGTAACTAAATCCTTGTCGCCGGCATTACAGGCGGTCGGAACTCATCCAACCGAGCCAGTCGTACAACCAGCGCTCGTTAACCCCGAAGTGCCAGAAGGCACTCCCGTTCCAACCCCAGTTCCCGACTTCGGGCTAGTGCTATCATCATCTAAAGTCAAAAAGATCGTATCTTTCCATTCATTGAACCGCGAGATCCACAGATTGGTCGACGTCCTAACAGACGCTCGTGTCTTCTCCGAAGGAGAAACGAAGGAGTATTCGTTCTCGTTGGACACCTTATCTGCCGATGACAGATGTGCGGTCGAGTCGTTCTTGGCAGAACACAGACACGGCGTCAAATCGGATCTAACAAACGAAGTGCTGCGAAGTTGGCCAAAAGACAAGCAGTCCAAGTACCGAGAGCTAAAAAAGAAGAATATGCTGGACTATCAGCAAGACAGACCTCTCTTTTCGAACAATGTACTTGGCTCAAGTGCAGCGTTCGACATCGTTTCATTTAACGAGTCATTTGATCCCAGCTTCTATGCGGCACATTCAGCCGTCGATGTCGCACCAGAAGGCGGCGCCGAGCTATATAAATATATTGTATCTATACTAAGTAAGAACAAGATTCGGTTCAATGCCAAGTCAAAGATCTGCTTGACTGCGTTCGTTGAACATGTATTGGTTCAGGTGATCGAAAACTCGATCAACAATTGTATCGAATCTAAGAAAAAGATCATTCAACTCGATCATGTCAAAAATCTATCCAACTGTCCACTAAAGTCGCTTATCGAAGGCCTGGATTCATATAAAAAAATATCCCAGCTCGAGTCTCGAGACACCGAGCTTGAGCATGTAATAGCTCAGTTAGAGACGTATACAACCTCTTATGCACACCATTTCAAGCACTATGTCGCCGGCTTGTGCAAATTGGTCGAAACTCAACATGACACCAACATTAGCAAACATTTTAAGTTGTTTTGCTCATGTTTGGCCGTCGATGTGTTGTTAAAACTCGGCGAAATGCTCCGTGTTGAAATCCTCAGTCGCGGCATCAAAACAGTCAATTGTAATGTCGTCTGCTCTACATTGGATGTATATTATACAATTATGGGGATCGAACCAAGTAAGATGCGCAAATACGTGCAATTAAAGTTCAACGAATACAATCGCGGACTCGTTGAAAAAAAAGAAAAAAATGACTCGCGCGAGTCATGCGATCCAAACGATTCTGATGCATAAGCGACCCTACAACACATCATAATTTTTTTTTAAAAAATTAATAAAAATGAGCCGCGACGATGCATCGGTCAAAATTTCCTTCTCAAACTTTTTCGGATGTTGTATGTACATTTCGATGAGGTCGCCGTTGGCGTAACTTTTTTTACATATTGCGGGTGTGTTGTTGACGCAGTTACTGATCTCCTTCATGGCGTTAACAATGTTCTGCTTCCGATGCGAGACCTTTAGTTCGGATGGATTGGGCAACTTACCCTCGTGGTGGCGCTTCAAGTAATCGATCAGCAATACATTCGTATCAAATGTGCGAAACATTTTGGTTGTAAAGCTGGGATCATGCGCCTTTAACCAGTTGTTGACGTCGATCGCGGTGATCATTTTTTTTTCACCGGCTTCGTTGTATGTGAACATATAATCGGTCGGCCCGCCCTTCGATGCGTGTATTTTTTTGATCTCTTGTACAAGTATGTCATCCGACACCACGCATTCGTTCAGCACGCCTTTTTTCCCAATAAACTTGATATCGACCGTTTTGGTGCCTATCTTGACGTGCTTTTTTTGAATGTTGCTGACACCAAAGCTACCATATAGCTTCTGGTACTTTAGGTTCCCGATCCGGAAGTAGCACACGGAGATGATCCTCAAAATGATCGAAATGATCTTGTCCTTGTTAAGTTCGGGTGATCGAATGTGTTTGTTGATACTAAGATAAATATTGGGTAGCATCTTGCCAAATTTCAGCAACGACTGGAATTTTTTTCGTTTGGCCTTCTTCACCCAACTACATGAGTATATTTGTTGTTTGCGACCTTTGTCGTCGAACCCTTCGTATAGTATTTTTGGTGAGTTCTCCACAAAAATCTTTACATTTTTGTATGCCGGCGGGATCACCAGCAATTTAATGTAATCGAGTATCTTTTTATCCGTAACTGTCTTACCGGACTTATCTTTGATGTCATATTGATCCTTTTTACCGTTTTTGTGAAACCTGTATACAATCATGCTATATATAGCACAACAAAAAAAATATTAGCCCATTGTCGTACAAGAAAACGGAGGCACGCCGTGTCAAATTAATAACATCCCGGACTCAATAATAAATGGTTTATAAATAATAAATGGTTTATAATATAACAAAATGAGCAAATTTGTATCGGGCGTACGAAACCAGAAACTAATCGTAAATAGCACCGGCATTAACGTCCAAGATGCCGCATTCAGGGTTTTGGCGGGCGACGGATCCGCCGCGCTGCCAAGCATCGCATTCACCGGGGACCCAAATACAGGCATATACAGACTCGGACCCGATAACTTGGCCATTGCGCTCGGCGGCGCCAAATACATCGACTTTTCGACGACGATCGCGGGGTTTGCCACAAAGGTACAGGCCATCGTCGGTTCTGCCCAAACACCAACATACTCATTCGCAGCGGCGCCGTCCACCGGCACATACCTCAAAATTGAGAGCAACATCGCGACACAAGTCGACGGGCTCCGGAGCATCGAGTCCATCAACAAAAAGGTTAATAAGGGACTCGTCCTGGACTTTTCAAATGATGATGCGCCCCTCAACAACAACTCAAAATTGAGCATTAACTTCGGCGTACTATACCCGTTGTCACGCGTAATTGGTGTAACCGATGCGACCGGTCGCACAGTGAGCGCGGCGGTATACATGGGTCAAGACAACCAAACAAAGACCGCATCAAATGCATGGTCAAACTGGTCGAGCGTAGACATCCTCAACATGCGGTTCACGACAATGCGTTTCGGAGACGGCGGCACACAGTGCTTCTTCCATATTGCGGATAACTTCACAAACAGCTCATCATTGTACAACAACTATATAGAGGTCTGTGCCGTCGGTGATAAAATAAAAGTCGTAGTCGCAATCAACGATGTCGTTCGCATCGAACGGATGACAACCAATGATGTCATATCAACTACCGGATGGACCGATGTCGAAATAGTGCTGGGCTCCGGTGGTAACAATATACTGATCAATGGTGCATCAACGCCAGTCACGGATATCATCGGAACCAACTCTACAACAAGTACAGTTACTAATTTTACTAACAGATTCCACCCGAGTTCGTTGTGGTTCGGGTTGTGCACCGGAGTTAGCTCATCAACAACTGAACTTTTTGACTACTATTTGGCAAACTTATATATTCAGGAAACCGCATCGAACAGCAACTACGTTGTCACCAGGTTCAGCAACGGCAACAATGCCCACCATGTTGAGATAACACCCGATGCGATCGAGCTGGGTGCCGGCATCAAGTTTAACATCGGGACCACCGGTCCGAGCGACATCGTTGGCACCGCAACACTATCGAGCGGCACAGCAACGGTCCTTACAACTAAAATTACAACAAATAGCAAAGTGTTCATTACGCGTAACACTATCAGCGGTTCGCTGGGGTTTCTGTCAGCGCCGTCTGCGTTCATCGTGGCCGGCACATCATTCGTGATCAATAGTTCGAGCGGAAGTGACAATAGTACGGTCAATTGGTTTATCATCAATTAATCATATTAAATATATGCTTTATTCTTTACTAAATGTCGCGCCAACGACTCGAATTGCCCGCTGATCGGGAAAATATCAAAGAACTAACAATTGCCGTACTCGGCAACGCAAACAGCGGCAAATCGACGCTCACGGGCGTGCTGACCAACCCCGAGTTTTCGGATTGGTATGCGTGGTTGATCGACCGAACAAGAGCCCTCACAAGTAACGTGTTGGATGATGGCAACGGTTCGGCACGCGGCGCGGTGTTACAATTTGACCACGAAAAAAGTTCTGGCAGGACATCATCCATTACGTATCAGTATATGGTTTTGGACGATGGATACAAGGTTATCAGCTTCGTCGACCTCGCCGGGCATGAAAGCTACCTGCGGACCACCATAACCGGCGTAACATCGTCATATCCAGACTATGCGTTCATTTGTGTTGAGAAAACCATAACGAACATGACCAATGAGCATCTAGCAGTTGTATTATCACTAGATATCCCATTTGCAATACTAATGACAAAGATCGACATAGTACCCGAATCCAAGATCAAATCAAACGCCAAGGCGCTCTTCAAACGCCTGCGCCGAGTCGGCAAGCGCGCAATCATCATCAAAAACAAAAAAGATCTGGATTTTTTTGCGCAAAACGCCGCAGGTACGGACTCCGTGCCGATCATACTTGTGTCGTGTGTCTCGGGGTATGGACTAGAAAATGTCGTGCGCGTGTTGAACTTTGTGGTGCGACGCCAACCCAATATACCACCGAATGTGTTCGTCATTGATAACGTGTTCAATGTAGTTGGCTTCGGCATCGTTGTGTCAGGTATCACATCGTTCGACATACAAAAAGGCGACGACCTATATTTGGGACCATTTTCAGGCGGCCGAACCCAACCTGAGTATATAAAGGCAAAGGTTCGGACCATTCACGACGATTACCGCAATTTTGTCAACATTCTACCCGCCGGCCGACGCGGTTGCCTGTGTTTGCGTATCAATTCGGTTCAACGAAAGTGTATACGCAGCGGCATGGTCCTGGTACGGAACGTGAACGACGCCGCGGCGGTGTCTCACTTTACCGCAATGGTCCAAATATTTGACGGACACGCCAGCACTATAAAAGCGGGATACTCTGCTTTTATAAACTCGGGAATCATCAAAAGTACGGTTGTTATCACGCGTGTCGAGTCCGACGATGGATGTATCAGATCCGGTGACACTGCTTTGGTCGATATCAAATTTTTGAGACACAAGTACTGTGTAGTACCCGGCGAAAAGTTCATACTGCGCGAGGGTGGCATTCGTGGCATCGGTATCATCATCTAAAAATTGAATATTATACCAAATAGTATATAGAATGAACATCGCACCGATAATGTTCCATTTAAATCTGATATATGAGCGCGCTCATATATATAATACAATACGAAATAAAGTACTTAATATAATAAATGAAACACATATGATTGCGCTCCGTGACATCGAAATAGACCAAAAAATCGAACAATTTTTGGGATTGTCAATCGCAAACCAAGAACGTTCACATGACGATGTCATCGTCGATTTGGATATATATGGTGTCGGATTGAATACATATGTCGACTGCGATGATCTTTTAGCTAAACCGGTATTGCTGCGATACCGCGGCGAGAACGTCAATTTTGACTGGCTATTTAAGTGTCTATATGTGTTCGCACCAACGCGCGTTGAACATTGTATATCAACACGTGTGTTCATCGAGTCGGACTTCATACCATATTTCATTCTAAACAAGATGACCGCGCGAAACATCGCACTATTAGCACACCAGCGCTATGGCCCCGCTCGCGTACGCCTCGTAGCTGCCTACAAAAAAGAAATGGATGAGTTCTTCCATTGTGATGATGTGATCGATGTCATCTTAGAATACATCTATCCTCGACATTCAACAATTAAATTTTGAGCTGATACTCATAGCTCATCGTCTATTTTTTTGTTGATGTTATTGATGTAGTTCATGATGAAGTCCTCATTGATACAAACACCATTGTACGTCGTACCAAAGTCAGCAGTTGCGCCAGCAACTAGGTGACCGCTGATACCGGTAATATGATCCGTGATATGATTGGTCGCGGCGTGCTCGATAACTTGAATCGGTGACTGGAAGCTCAACCGCAGCGTTACGTTGTTTGACTCGCGCGCCTGGAGACCAGTCTTTTGAATGCCGGTCACTTCGCCTGATGTCGTCATTTCTGACGCGAATACCGAACAATGTTCGACGAGTACGTCCGGCATTGTTTTGCGGATCTCATTGATGATCTTGAGTCGCGCGGCCTCGATGCCAAACATGTCGTATATGTCCTGGATACTGTCAGTCTGCGTTCGGTACTTGTCAATAAATGGATTGTCTAGCACGTCTTCGAGATTTGAGCCGATCGTCTCGATCGCATAAATTTTGTCGCTCTTGATCGACCCATCGGGCTGGACCTCCGAATGGACGACACTGGCAATTTCCGTATACATGATACCATCAATACCTCGGATAAGAGTATTGTTAATAATATCAATAAACCCCACAATTATACTCTCAGAGAAGCCCGCCGCTGGGATCTTGATCATTGAGTGCGATATGTAACATCTGATAATGATGACGTCGGCATTGGCCGGCGTATACACAAAGAATATTTTGGGAAACGTCAGGCGTAACTTTGTAATAATCGTATCGAGGCTCATGTTATTCATGATCATCTCCTCCTTGTTCAACTCGTAACGGATACACCATTTTGATAACTTTGGAATCATTTCTACTCCACGATTGAGACGTTCGAAGTCCTGGATCATTTTCTTTTCATGTCTGAATATGGGGTGTACCGGGCGACCATACTCTTCGAAGAAGAGCATTTCGGACACGACAAATCGCGAGAACTTCATCATTTCGATACGACTTGCGATCTCCTGTACTCTAATAATGTCCTTTTCATACTCTTTCTTGACCATGATGAACATCGACACATTCTTCATCTTTTCGGAGCTCTTGGCTCCGAGAATCTCCTTGATTCGGACAATGGCATTCGTTTTGTTACCGCCAACTCCGACTTTGTGCTTGGAATCCAATACATATTGCGTCAGTGGCTCAGACAAACATTGCGCCGCAATAATGCCCACGGTCGCACCATAGTCAATCAGGGAGTTCTTGAATGTAAACTTGATCTTGTCGACGATGATCGACAACTGAAAGTTATTTATTTTTTTTCTATTCAGGTTGGCCGTCGACAGGTACGTCCTGACTGCCATTTTTAATAATGTGATGGCGTCGGTGATGTACGAAGGAAGTTTGAGCCCCCGCTTTTCTTGAATAGTATTGTAGTACGCGTATCCCAGTTTCTCGCACAGATCCTTCACCATTGATATCACATTGACCGGATCTAACAGTTTCTGTGACGCAGAAAGCCCGGCGGTATTGCCGAAATTATAGATCACGTCCTCAATGATCCGGTACGGATTGACCGGTAATTGGTGATATCCATCGATCAAGAACTGACCCGGGTTGCTATCTTCGAGCTTCAGCATAATTTGACGGTAAAGTGCCCTGTCGTCCAACAGTTGGCGGTACTCTTCATTCAGTGCGACCTCGACGTCTTTATTGTGGTATGCCGCGTTGAAGTCCTTTGTCTTTGAGCAGAACTCCGACTTCATTTCGTCATCAGAGATAAGCATGGTAAGAAACTTAACTTTTTCGGTCTTTCTGGGATCCACACCGGAGTCGGCGTACAACAACTGTACGATGTGTTCACCTTTGACACATTTTCTAAAATTATCTACAATGATAGACTCGGTATTTTTAATATTCAAACGACTCTGCGCCCCGGATATGCTCGTACTTAATGCGTTCGCAATAGTACCGTTGCGCGCCTCATTGAGCGCAAACGGGAACACATTTGATTCGGTCCCTTCGCGGTACGACGTACGAATGAACCCACATGACTCCGGCGAGTCGTCATACCGCGGAAAGTACGGCGATGTGCGCCCCCATGCGAAATTGCGCGACGGGCGCTTGCCATTGATGGTAACCTGCCCCTGGGCGCCATTAATTGCGATCACGTTCGAGATTTTGCCTTTCGACCCACTGAATACTAATTTCATAATTTTGTTGGTGTCGTAGTCGATGTCGGTCAAAATTGGGTTAACAAAGTCATCACCCGGCTCGAGCGCGTTGAGCATTTCCATCTCATAGTAATCGCGCACACTCATCCCAATTGGTGGGATAAGCTCCCTATTGTTCATCTTTTCTGTAATGAAATTGGCCTCATTGCGGATTGCTTGCGTCTTTTTATGAACTTCTTGGATGGTCTCGTCCGACAAATTAATATCTTTGATGCCTACCGTGAACCCGGCCCACAAGAAGTATCGTGACGTCACTTGTTGGAAGTTATATATTGTCTCAAGAGCGGTGCGCGCGCCGTATTCATTATTAATTACATGAAAGATCGACCCCATTTTGCCGTCACCAACAGTTGCCTCATCAAGGCACCCGCTGACGAGTTCACCACGATTGATCTGTACAATGATGTCATCCGGGTCATATTTTATAAATTTTTCATACTGAGGTTTGTAGATACTGGCCTTCTTTTTGGGATAGTTAATCTTTGGTAGGAACATACTAATAATTTCGCGACCTGTGTACGTGCTTTTGTTGAAGTTGAATTCTTTGTCGATGAAGTCGAGGTTGACATTACTCATCATACACATCGCGTGATACTTGTCCATTCTGACCTTACTTTGCGTGATCTCCGATGTCCCGATCAAAGAGTCCTGATAGCACCCATAGTATGGCGAGTGGTTTTGGTACGATATCATCCAATTGCCCATCCAACTCATGTTCTCTAGTTCTATCCGCGACTGGATGTTTTGAGCGACGAGCGTGTTGCACGCATCACCATCGAAGTCGGCGTTGTATGGCTTCACCGCACTTACATTAATGCTTAATGTGCCGCTTTTTTCCATGACTCTGACGCGGTGGCTCCCAACCTGGCCGAACAGCAGGGACGGTTGACGATTGAACCCAACATAGTCGCCGTCAATAATGTCGCGCAAAATAATGTCGCCATCTTGGAGCTCGTAATCGGGGAAGTTCGAAGCAAAGTAATTGATATTGTGGCGAGACTTGGTTGCACCGACGATGATTTCCGAACATCCTGGGTAAATGTTGTTCTTATTCATATAATATATATTGAGTCGATCTTTGTTGTATGGTCGCACAGTTTCGGTGATCTGAAGTTCTTTTGCCATGGCTATTGGAAACCCGATCTCATCTATGCGCAGGGTGTCATCACCGGTGATGACCGAACGACCCATGAGATACGTACGCTTTCCCATGATATTTTTTCGGATGCGACCGGTCTTCTTTGGAATGCGACTGGCCACCGAACTGAGAGTTTTGTTGCCAGCAACCATCCGTACTTGGTTGTTCGCAGAGGTCGAGCCTTTGACGAGTTCGTAGTATGTCATGTCCAAATTGAAGTACATCTCGCGTAGATCCTTGGGGATAACCTCGGGGATCTCAATCGGCAGCACTTCGTTGATTTCAACAATATTTTTGGTCAGCGCAGTAATGTCGCTATTATTGGACCGATTCCCGTTGAGTCGCCTGATATCTGGGCGAATGGTGTTGGGCGCCACGCGGATGATATCCAAGATCAGATGCTTCGGATGGGACTCAATTGACTTGCCAATCGAACGAACCGTGTCATCAGAGATGCGCGCCAATATATCTCGAATTTGATGGTTGAACAGTTCTTCGCGTTCTACCCGGTCACCGACCTTGGTTTCAATAAAGAATTTGGCTTGTTCGTACTTATCCTTGACAACGTTCGGATGTGGCTCCCGGCAATCAGCATACGGACAAATTTTTATGTCGCGGGTCAACTTTCCTGTCTCCGTAAGGAGTTTTGTTTTGATCGTCCGAACAGTTTTGTTGACGATTAGGCGACCACATTTGAAGCAGACCACCTTTAACCATTTCAATATATTGTCGCGAAATATTGGGCTCTTCACCGGATATGCCAGATCAATCGACCCAAAATGTCCGGGACACTTACCCTTCCGCTGCGCGCAGGTTGCGCACCACCAATCATAAGATGTCGTACCCATGTTAGGGGCGTATACGCCTTCTGGCACCGGTAGCTCACCCTTAAAGAGCTCTTTATTAGTAATGGTTACTTGCGAGTCGATATTATTCTCCTCGGACCCCAAGATATAAAATTCTATCTTTTCGACCTCCGCATAGTAACTATAGTCTTGGAAAACGTTAGGGATTGCCATTTATATACTATTATATAATAAAGTATATTAAGTTTAATTTAATATCTGGTGTACTATTGGTGTGCTGTCGGTGCGGCTATTAATGCGATGATATAGTTCGGACGAACTAGTATGCGTGTATATTGTCATTAAAATATTCAATTTTGCCGATGCACTATACATATAAAAAATTGATTTTTATTGGAATATGTATATAGATGCCGCCAAATAAGAAGAGATGTGCCGCGGATGCGTGTAAAAAAAAATTGAGATTGTCCGAGGAAATTTTGTGTAAATGTGATAATTATTATTGCGTCAAGCAGAGATACGCCAACGAGCACAACTGTTCTTACGACTACAAAAAGGAGTGGCAAGCCAAATTAAAAAAAGACAATCCGCATGTACAGCAGGACAAAGTTATCAAAATTTAATATAATCTCTTCTCCATTGCGAGATGAGTTCTTTTTTGTGGAGTGAGCCGCGCCACGGGCATCAAGCATTGTTCGTGAACAAAGTGCAACACGCATCTACCAGGACGACTGTCGCGCACGAGTTTGTCATCGGGCCCAAAGTAATCACAACAAATGGTACATCTTTGCGCGAACTGTGTGAACTCTTTGGATGTGCTCATTATTATAATTTACCACACCAAATTCAATTTTTACGTACCATGCGTCGGCGCAACATTTTGAAAACTGAATATATTCAAGGCATATAGCACTTGGTACGCCATGGCAGCCGACAAACGCTCGTTCATAGAGTTTGCATCATTCGATGGCAAAATCAACCACGATCGCAATCTTTACGAATTCCCGACCTTGTACAAGGTCGCAGACAGCGGCAAGGTTCGCCAATGGACGGTATATGTAAGATTGATAAAGGAGGGCTCGAAGGCTCCGCGCGAAACAAAAAAACAGAACTGGAACATGCTCGAAGAGGACGAGGTGCCCATTAAAGCTGAGTACCTTGCGGATGATAGCAAACTGCCGGCCGGTATTGTATCGCAAATATGGACCGAAACCGGTCTGGTTGGTGGCCACATTTCTCGCGCAGCCGCGACGTACCCCAAACCAAAGAACCAAGGTCGCGCAAACGAACGGAATTATTTCCACCAGGCTCTCATACAGGCCCGCAGCAAATATTTGAAAAAAATCGACGACGGCTCGGTAAAAAAAAATCAACTCAATAGTCAACACAAAATCAAGCTCACAAAAGGATTTTATTATCCGATGTTGGCGCGTCAGTATGCCGATTATGTTGACAAACCCGCGTCGCACAAAGACGCAATCAGATACCCGCTATATGTTCAACCAAAACTAAACGGCAGTCGTATGCTGGCGTTCCTTGATCCAAAGCACGGCCCGAAGTCGGCAACGTACACTGACGTCGTTCTGTATACGCGACAGCAGAAGCTGTATCCCGACTCTGAGACGAACAATCAGATCAGAAAATCTTTGCTGAATGCTCTAATTAAGTCCTACGACACCAAGCACAATGAATCTATATATATCGACGGAGAGATATACTGTCATGGGATGGCACTCCAGGACATTGGCTCAGATACGCGCGCATCTAAATCAGACGCGAGGATCCAGTACTGGATATACGACTGTTTTTATCCATCATGGACGACGGAACCATTCAAAGATCGCATCGAGACCCTCAAAGAATTGTACGACATCCTCACCAAGTCCGAACAAAAAGACATCATACTTACTCCAACATACCTGATCAACACGCCGAGTCAAGGCGACACAGCCTTCGCCGAAGCGCTAGACGACGGGTACGAAGGTATTATGTATCGGGCCTGCGACGGTCCATACGCCAAGTCTGCCATCAAAAAGTCGACGGCCTTGCGCAGCAAATCATTATTGAAGCGCAAAAATGTGATCGACGGTGAATATGAGATCGTCGGGTATACGCAAGGTAGATCGGGCACGTCGCGCGGTGCGCTCATCTGGATATGCCAAACGGTCGACGGTCAGAAGTTCAATGTTACACCAAACATGTCCAACGAGGAACGATACAAACTCTTCAAAGAATGCCAAACCGGTAGCAATTTCATA
>JACCDO010884387.1_pt1 | contig 17313 bp, 15 predicted proteins | sample 7446101 | NCBI WGS metagenome assembly JACCDO01 (sample SAMN15323440, study PRJNA562643) | freshwater metagenome | isolation source: river surface water | place: USA:Blue River Watershed | collected 2017-08-16 | reverse complement strand
GCCATCTCATCCCATGCTTCATTTGCAGAGGAGAGTGATCGGACTGGATCTTGATGTTGCATGTACCCGTATTCACGGGAGAGACCAAATGCAGATAATGAAACGGGCTTTGTCATGCCCCCATTATCGTCTTTATTTCTTAGATGCCAAGCGAGCTTCGCGGCGCTTCTTCTGTTCCGCAGGATCTGGAACAGGAACAGCGGCAATTAATCTCTGGGTGTAAGGATCTTTCGCACGCTTCAATATATCGTCGCGATCGCCTTCTTCGACTAAAAGACCGTTCTGCATTACAGCAATCCGGTGCGCCAAAATATCCACGACAGCGAGATCGTGGCTGATAAATAGACAGGCAAATTTCAATTTATCTTGGAGTTCGAGGAGCAGTTCAAGGAATCGTGCCTGCACCGAAACATCAAGCGCCGAAGTTGGCTCATCTGCGATGAGAAGGTCTGGGGTAAGAGCCAGCGCTCTCGCGATACCAACTCGTTGACGCTGTCCGCCCGATAATTCGTGCGGGAAGCGATTGCGATACGAGCGAGGTAACTCAACCTGCTCCAACAAATCTTCCACTTTATGGTTGAGATCATCTCCCTTTGCAAGACCTGCAAGAAGGATTGGTTCGCCGATGGATTCACCGATGGGAAGACGCGGATTCAAAGATGATGCAGGATCTTGGAAAACGATTCCTGTGTGGCGTCGGATTGGGAAGAGCTCCTTCCATGACGCATGGCTAATGTCTTTTCCGACAATCTCAAGTTTTCCAGCCTTGATTGGCAACAAACCGATAGCTGCGCGACCCACAGTGGTCTTGCCTGATCCTGATTCGCCTACGAGTCCAACAATTTCGCCTGGGAAGATTTCTAAATTGAAATCCTTTACAGCAACGAATTCAGGAACACGACCACGCTTGGGATATGCGATTGTGACATTCTCCATTTTCATGACGGGAGTTTGCTTACGCGCATTTGGATCGAGAGCTCGCTTGGCTGATGAACCTAACTTTGGAACTGCAGCAAGTAATTCTTTGGAATAAGGATGCTGGGGGCGATTGAAGATTTGGTCGGAGGTTCCATGTTCAACCGTGAGGCCATCCTTCATCACCAAGATTTCATCGGCCATATCAGCAACAACGCCCATATCGTGGGTGATGAGAAGAATTGCAGAATTGAGTTTGGTTCGTAAGCCGCGCATCAAATCGAGGATTTCCGCCTGGATAGTTACATCAAGAGCCGTGGTTGGCTCATCTGCAATCAAGAGCCCAGGATCGCAAGCTAAAGATTGAGCAATCATTGCGCGTTGGCGCTGACCACCAGAGAGTTGGTGTGGATACTTATCAAAGGAACGTTCGGGGTCTGGAATTTCGACCATCGAGATTAATTCGATAGCGCGGTCACGAGCTTGATTCGGACCAATATCAAAGTGCGTGCGCAAGGTCTCAACTATCTGGAAGCCGATGGTGTAGACAGGATTGAGCGCAGTCATAGGCTCCTGGAAGATGTATGCAACTTCCTTGCCACGCGCTTTTCTGAGAGCTGCTTTCGAAGCGCCCAACATCTCTTCGCCTTTTACCTTGACGCTTCCTGAAGTACGTGCGTTAGAGGCAAGTAGATTCATGATGCCCATAGCGGTGGTTGATTTGCCTGAACCAGATTCGCCCACAATGGCAAGGGTCTGTCCTGCATGAACATCAAAGTTCATCTTGATTGCAGCTGGATACCAAACGCCATCCACCCAAAATTCAACGGTGAAATCTCGAACTTGAAGTACTGGTTCGGACATTAGGCGACCCTTCCTTCGTTACGTGAGAAGATTACGAGATGAGCAATGTCGAGACTTTCAGACCGCGTAGCGGATTTGTTATGGCCTTCTCCGCTTTCTTCGCGATTAGCGCATTCACATACATCAATATTCTCGATTACGGATTGATGGGAGGTCTGCCCAGCATTGGATGGGGACTTGTCCTCAGCACAATCTTCTATCTTATTTTTATCCATCCCAAAGTTATTTTCTTCGATGAGGGTTTGACGATTGTAAATCCCCTCACAACAATCACCTTGGGCTGGCACGACGTTGTAGAGATCGATGCTCGATTCACCATGTATGTCATTCATCGTGAGAGCGGTACGAAAATTCATGCCTTCGCCGCACAGGCTCCTGGTCGCTACCACAGTAGAACTGTTCATCCCAATGAAGTCAAAGGAATGAGAGTTGGAGATAGCGGAATGATTAGAGCTGGAGAGAGCCCCCGAACCAGTTCTGGAGCTGCCACAGCAATTGCTCGAGCTCGATTGGAACAATTCGAACGTTTCCATTCTCAAGGCAGCGTCGAGTTCTCCAGTAAATTCAACAAGAGTGCAGCAATTATCGGGACAGCCTTCTTCGCAATAGCTTTGGTAATTCAAGTCATTCATCCTTAAGCAACCTCTCCGCGCGTCTCAAGCTTGCGGGCGTTGGCTTTATCTTTGCGGCTCAATCTCCGTCGTTGACGTGGATCAAAAGCGTCACGAAGTCCATCACCGATGAAATTAATGCATAAAGCGATGGCGATGATGAATAAACCTGGGTACCAGAAGAGCCATGGACGTGTCGTGAAGGCATCTTGGTAAGTGGAAATCAATAAGCCGAGTGAGACATCCGGCGCCACAACACCAAAACCAAGATAGCTCAGCGCTGTCTCAGTAAGTATCGCACCGGACATGAGAAGCGTGACCGAAACGATGATCACACCAACTGCGTTTGGCAAGATGTGTTTGAAGATGATTCTTCGATTACCAGCACCAGCAACTCGTGCCGCATCTACGAATTCACGCTCACGTAATGTCAAGAATTCACCACGCACGAGACGTGAAAGTCCCGTCCACGAGAAGAGTCCTAGAAGCAGAGCAAGGAATGCCGCTCCTTTATTGCCGTAGTGGAATCCGATAACCGATCCAATAATGATCACAGGCACGGTAATAATGAAGTCAACGAGACGCATTAATATCGCATCGACCCAACCGCGGAAGTAGCCAGAAATCGCGCCAATAACAGTTCCTAGAGTCGCAGCGATAGCGCCGATAATGAACATGACGAGGATGGAACGTTGTGCTCCGCGCATTACAAGCGCAAGATAGTCGCGTCCAATATCGTCTTGGCCAAATGGATGTTCTCCAAGTGCCACTCCATCTCCATCAAAGAATGGAATGGCGTCAATTGTTGGACAGCCAACAGTGCCTCCCGGGCACTCTTCATAACGAAGTTCGGGCATATCTTCGAACCCGTATTTCCACCAACCTGGGATGGTAAATGGATTGTCTTTATTTCCAATACGCCAGTCCAAGGAAGTGTAAACGACGGTAATTAAGGTAAAGAGAAAAACCACTGAAATCATTGCCGCACGGTGACGGATAAAACGACGGAAGACGATCTGGCCTTGGCTTAAGCCTTCCGTCTCTTTGTTGAGAATGGCGTTTTCGTTTGCCTCGTTAACAATTTCTACATCTTTTTTCTTACGGGCCATTATTTACCAGCTCCTACGCGGATACGAGGATCAAGAACCGAGTACAGAAGATCTGCTATCAAGTTTGCAAGGATTGCAAGCGTCGATAAGAAAATGATGACACCCATGAGAAGGTTCAAATCAAAGGTGTTGATTGCCTTATTGAAGAGAGTTCCCATGCCTTGCCAGGCAAAAACTCGCTCGGTGATGATCGCGCCACCGACAATGCCTGCGATATCGCCAACCATAATGGTGGTCATCGGAATCATCGTGTTGCGGAAAGCGTGACGCATAATCACGGTTCGCTCCGTAAGTCCCTTTGCACGCGCAGTGCGAATGTAATCCTGATTCAAGACATCAAGCAGAGTTCCTCGTGAGAAACGAATATATCCAGCAAAGGAAATCAGAGTCAGCGCTAGCGTCGGAAGAATCAAGTGCATTGCGAAATCAAGTACGCGCACCCAGAATGAAACTTCTGATAACCAGATTGTGGACTGGCCAATTGTCGCAACGGGCCGGTAATTAACGTCATCACTTTCGACATAAGGACGCCAGTTCTGCATCATCTTGTCGAGCAAAATCAAGAGCCCGATGAGGAATGAAGTTATGACACTTGTTCTGATGATTGGTCCACGATCAATGCGTGAGAAGACAAAGCCTCCAGCAATTGAAACGATCAGCAGCACGATGAAGAGCCCCAAAATACCAAGTCGGGGGCGATCAGAATCCAAAATTGCTTGAGATGGGAAATACGAAATTGTGCCAACGAGCGCCATCAATAACGTTGTTTTTAGCGCATTTCTATCCGATAAGCCCATCGAAAGATATGTGACTCCAAATGCGATACCCACGCCAAATACTGCGATTGCAATCGGCCCAAGGCGCGGATAAGCGAGCCACTCGGTTGCACTGATGATCGTCAAGAAAATTGAGTTAGCGACGAATACGCCAGAGAAAATCATCACCACGCGTTTGCGCGTGCCACTAAAGATCGCCGCCCAGAAGAAACCGGCGGCAACACTCAGCCCCGCAATCCACGGGGGCGATATTTTCGCCGTCACCAGAAAGTCGTTGAAGTCAATTGCCAGATATTGCTTGAGAAGAACGGCGACCCAAAAGATGGGCAATGAGAAAAGAAGGAAAGCAAAGAAGGTCATGCCGTAATCAAAGCGAGTGTATTGACGAAGCGCCGAGGTAATACCAAGTGAAATTCCTAGAACGATTGCAACAAGAGTTGCGACTGTCACAAGTCTGATCGTTGTGGGGATAGCTCCAATAATCGCCTCAACGACTGGCTCTTGTTCGCGAGTGAGTCCAAAATTTGGATTACCGACAAAGATTCCGAGCACGCCACGGAGCCAGATGAAATAACGAAGTGGGGGTGGAAGATCTAGGCGAAGTTCACGACTAAGGCTCAAAATCAGTTGCTCTTTATTCTGGGCATCGCTCAAGCGAAGTTCTGCGAGCGGATCAGTAGAGACTGCAGCAAGGTTATAGAGCAAGAAGCTGGAGCCGAAGAGAATTACAACGAGCGCCCCTAGGCGCCGAAGAACATAAGCCAACATTCTCTACTCCTTCGAATCTGCTTCTAATCAGAGTTTATGTACTACTTAATACGTGGAGCGCTAATTACATGTATTAAGTGGCACCCGGCATTTTAACCAGGTGCCACTTAATTTACTGCTATTGAGGCTCCTTTTTAGGAGGAGCTCGGGCTCAGACTAGGGAGTTATTCCCTTAGTTTGAGTACTTCCACTCCCAATAGTTCCAAACCAATTGTGGTGACAATGGATTTGGCTTGACGTTCTGCAGCTTCTTATTAACTGCAGTGACGCCTGGGTGCTGGAAGATAGGAAGGGTAAGTGCGTCGGACATGATCTGCTTTTCAACGATCAAGTACTGAGCAAGCTTGTCCTTCTCAGAAAGAAGTGTTCCGCGAAGCTTCGCTACTGCTGCATCAACAGTCTTGTTGTTGTAACCAAGAAGGTTGTTACCGCAGTCAGAACAGAAGAGGTCAGAGTTACCATCTTGAGTAATTGCTGACTTCACCCATGCGAAGAACTCTGCATCCCATGCGCTTGAATCAAGCTGGCTTGACCATGCGACAACGCCAGGAGCGTTGACTTCAAAGCCGGCACGACCGAGAGCTGCCTTCACAATCTGTGCAGAAGCTGCACGACGTGCATTGGAAGGTGTACCCCATAGAAGGTTAACCTTCACATCGGATGATGAGTGCTTACGGACAAGAGCCAATGCATCAGCTTCACGCTGAGCTTGTGTGCCCTTGGTGTACTTCGAAACTCCAGAATTCTTGATCATATCTTCATAGCCAGGCTCGCCTGGGAAGAGTAGAAGTGAATCCATACGAACTGCCTTGGAGTTAATTGGCTTGATTAACTTATCTACGATTTCATCACGAGGATATGCCATCAAGAATGCGGTGCGGAGATCCTTAGCCTTCTGGCTATCTCCTGCGAATGGACCGTTATATGGTTCATCGACACCGTTTGCAGTTCCGACGCGAAGATCGATGTGCTCATAAACTGCTTGTGCGCCACCGATGATCTTTGCAGTTGGGATTTCTGAAAGTAGCTTGACGGAGTCAGCGGTTGGCTGGCCCTGGTAAATATCTACTTCCTGGTTACGAAGAGCTTGTGCAGCTGCAGTTCCATCACCAATGATGCGGAAGACAACAGTCTTCACACCGCTGGTTGCAGGACCTGAAGGGTTGGACTTGTGCTTTGGATTGAGAACCAAAGTAACAGCCTGACCAGGTACAGCTGACTTGAGGATATATCCACCATTACCAACAAGAAGTAGTGGGTTTGTGGACTCATCAACCTTGTTGATGCTGTAAGACTTGGACCAGATTTCTCCAGCAGCCTTCATCAACTTGGTGTTGTAATCGAAGAATGCCTTCTCAAACTTAGCCTTCGCAGCATTGTTTACAGCGACTGACTGAAGCTTGGTCTTGCCTTCTGCCATGAGAACCAAAGTGTGAACAGGTGATGGACCAGGGCCCATGATCTGCCAATCTGGAATCTTCGCATCATATTCGATGGTTACAGACATCTTGTCTGCAGACAAAGTAGGAAGACCGACATGGTGTGTGTCGTATGTTCCGCCGTAGCAGAGAGCGTTGAACGCTGGAGCTACTTCGTTATCTGTTGGATCACCGAGTTTTGCGGTGAATGAATATGAGCTAGAGCAAACTACGTGTGAAAGAAGGAGATCAACACCAGTGATTGGTGTTCCATCTGACCATACTTTGCCCTTATTTACTGTGTACTGAACTTTGAATGGCTTCTGGCTTACGATCTTGTATGAACCAAAGAGCTTGTTATCAACAAGCTTTGGTGAGTTGTCGTAATAGTTGAAGCCAAAGCCCTGCATATATGCAACTTCACTGTTGAAGGTGAGGTTCATATTCACAACGCTTGGGTTCAAGCCAGTGAGCTGATTGCTGGTGACGAGTACGACAGTTGAACGAGTTGCTGCAGATGCCGGTGAAAGCGTTCCTGCCACAAGACCCGCTGCAGCTGCAGTAGCAATCGCTACCTTGGCAATGCGAGTTACTTTCATTTCTTCTCCTAGTGATAGAAATTAAGGACAGGTATGAGAAGTCGACTTCTCCCACACCACGCCCTTAGGGTGACGAGAGTCTGCCCTATTTATGCGCTTTTTTTCAATCTGTCTAAATGTGAACTTTCGTTATCAAAGCCACCCTGTAAGCGTGAATTAACCCGCTTTTCGCCCCTCAGACCTGGCTCGCTCGATCTTTTCGGTCGTGAGACGGGGAGCTGCGAATATAAAGAGGACCAACCCCAGAGCAGCGGAGAAAAAGTAGGGTGCACGAAGTGCAAATTCACGAGTCGTCACATTTTCGAAAATATCGACAAGGGCTCCGCCAATAAGAGTTCCTATCGGAATGCTTCCCCAAGCAAAAAATCGATAGACGCTATTGACGCGACCAAGCAAATGCGAAGGAATGATGCTCTGACGTAATGACACAGTGATGACATTCCAAAGAACGGCAAATACTGTCGAGATTGCAGTCAATAACCAGAATAGTTGCCAACTTGAAGACAGACCAATGATGAGACTGACGATTGGTCCGGAAATTAGCGTGAGGTAAAGCGAGGGTCCGCTTCCAAGTTTTGCGGAAATCTTTGGACCTAAAATTCCACCAATCGTTCCACCAATCGCTCCGGCGGTTCCTAGAATTGCAAAGATAAATACTGTTGTCTGTAGAACTTCCTGTGCGAAGAGAATGAAGACTGCGGCGGTCAATGCACCTATTCCATTGAGAGAGCCCAGAATGATTGCCATCGGGCGTAGAAGGTCATGGCGCCATAGCCACCCAAACCCCTCTTTAATTTCTGCCCTGAAATTCAATTTCTCACTTTTCTTGATGTTGTCGATTGGTTTCAGTGATGGAATGAGAGTTGCAATCAGTGCTGCAGAAATAAAGAAGGTATTGGAGTCAATGTAGAAAGGTAAAAAGATGGCTATTCCTAGGATGAAGCTACCTAGAGGAGGACCTATGAAACTATTGGTTACGAATTCGACCGACCAAAGTTTCCCATTTGCACTCTCTAGTTGCTCCTCTTTCACAACCGAGGGCAATAGCGTCTGCGCAGCGTTATCTCGTAGCACCTCAGCGCATCCGAAAAGCAGAGCAGTGACAATTAAGACGGAGTACAAAAACCAATTAGTCTGAAGTTCGATGCCACTTCCAACCTCGTCAAGATCTGGGAGTGAGGAGGCTTCAAAAGTCACAGCAATTGCGACCAGCAAAGCAAGAATTCCGCGACAGATATCCATCAAAATAATTATCTTGCGCCGATCAAAGCGATCAGTGATAACGCCAGCCGGTAAAGTAAAAACCAGCCATGGCAAACGAGATACAACGGCAACAAGAGCAATCAGAAGCGGAGATCGAGTGACGGCCGAAGCCAACCAGGGATAAGCGACTCCTGCGATCCCATCTCCTAAATTACTGGTGGCATGAGCGGTCCATAATCGCCAATAATTTTTTCCGAGGGGCGCTGGTTTAGGAGCGTCACCCTTATGATTTTTCTTTCGCCACTTCACCACGAAACCTTAGCCCACCAATCCCCTTTAATTGCCTACCGCTCAAATACCTAGTTCAATGGAGCGCTATGTCTTTTTCCTTTCAGGTAGAGAAAACAATTCCAGGAAGCGTTGGTCGAACAGGCGAAATATCGACCCCTCATGGTGTGATCAAAACTCCTGCCTTCATTCCGGTCGGTACCAAAGCCACCGTTAAATCAGTTCTTCCCGATTCGGTAGATGGGATTGGCGCACAAGCGGTACTTGCTAATGCCTACCATCTTTATTTACAACCTGGTCCAGAAATTCTTGATGATGCCGGCGGGCTGTCAAAATTTATGAATTGGCCAAAGCCAACGTTTACCGACAGCGGCGGATTTCAAGTCATGTCCCTTGGAGTTGGATTTAAAAAAGTTATTGACATGGGCGGGGATTCTCTTAACTCTGATGATGTCATTGCAGAGAAAAGAGAGAGATTGGCACATGTCGATGATGATGGTGTCACATTTAAATCGCATCTCGATGGCTCTATGCATCGCTTCACCCCAGAAATTTCAATGCAAGTACAACACAAAATAGGTGCAGACATAATGTTTGCCTTTGATGAATTAACCACGTTGCATAACACGCGCAAATATCAAGAGAAATCACTGGAGCGAACCAGGCTTTGGGCGCTACGTTGCTTAGATGAACATCATCGGCTAACACAAGAACGTTCTCATAGGCCATATCAAGCGCTCTTTGGTGTTCTGCAAGGCGCGCAGTATGAAGATTTACGACGCAAGGCGGCGAAAGATCTGGGCACTATGCAATCGTCGGGAGTCGAATTTGATGGATTTGGTATGGGAGGTGCCCTCGACAAGTCATCGTTGGGCACGATTGTGCGATGGATGGCCGAAGAACTTCCCGAGCAAAAACCCCGCCATCTCCTTGGAATCGGCGAACCTGCAGATCTTTTTGCTGGAGTTGAAAATGGAGCTGACACCTTTGACTGCGTAGCTCCGACGCGAGAAGCGCGCACGAGCGCTGTTTATTCACCGACAGGTCGATTCAATGTTTCCAACGGCGCATACAAGAGAGATAACGATCCGATAGATAAGACGTGCACTTGCTATACCTGCGTGAATTACAGCCGCTCTTATCTCAATCATTTATTCCGAGCTAAAGAGATACTGGGACCCACTCTTGCCACAATTCACAATCTGCATTTCATCGTCACTCTTGTGAGTCGTATGCGAGATGCCATCAACAATGGCGACTTCGCCGAATTTAAGGTGGAGTTCCTCGGACGCTACCAAGCGCGAGCTGAGGTTTAACTCACCGCTGCTTCGCGACGCTTAACAGCTGCAATGACAGGATAGGTGATTGGAAGTAAAAGCACTTCGACCAGAGTCTTATATAGATATCCAACGACGAGATAGTTCAGAAATTCATCAAAGGTCAATCTTCCAAGCGATGCGATCATCGTAAAGACGATGGTGTCAACAAGTTCTCCAACAGCAGTTGAGCCAATTAAGCGTGCCCATAATTTCTTTTCATGAGTAATTTTCTTTATCTTCACGAGAGTCCAAGAATTAGCAAGTTGACCGAGTAGAAACGCGGTGATGCTCGCAAGAACAATCTGGGGGACAAATCCAAGGATTGCTTCAAAAGCGCCTTGATTTGGCCAATCTGAAGCAGCAGGAGCTTCCTGCACTAACCAAAAGGTGAGACCAGCAAGTGCTCCTAAACCAAAACCGGCATAGATGACGCGACGAGCTGCTCTGAATCCATAAACCTCGGTGAGGATATCCCCCAACACATAGACAAGTGGAAAGAGGAACGCCCCTCCATCAGTCTTAATGAAACCGAAATCTATAAATTTAGTGGCCCCAATATTGGAAATTAGCAAAAGGGCACAGAAAACCGCAGCAATAATCGGGTACAAGCTACGATGGTAAAAATTGTCTGCGGTCATAACTTCAGTTTATCTAACCTCAAGAGACTTCTTTTGCTGATTCATCTCCTACTTTGATGATTCTTCGGAAGGCAAGAAGTGAGATCAGCGTGGCGATTCCACCGCCAATTAAAAATGGCAACCGTAGACCTCCACGAGCAATAACACCTCCAATGATTGATCCAATGGGCATCAATCCCCAGACAATGGTTCGACGTGCGCCATGAATTCGACCATATAAATGCGATGGAATGAGCGATTGATAAAGAGACATTAAGAGAATATTCCAGACTGAGATTGTGAAACCAATGACAACGCTGATGAGAACGAAGATGAGGACATTGGGCGCCATTCCTGTGAAGACGACCATGAGCGATGCTAGAAATAAATTGAGCGCTAAGGCTCGGCCTCGACCAAATTTCTTTGAGGCTAAGGGGGCGGCAATTGAACCCAGTAGCGCGCCAATTCCTTGAATAGCTAGGACGACTCCAAAGAATGAAGGTGCTACTTCTAACTCCTTGAGAACAAAGAGTGGTGCGATGGCTGTAGAGAGCGCGTAGAAAAATCCAATCGATGTTGTAATCGCTACGATGCTAAAAATCTGCTTATCGTTGTAAAGATATGTAAGAGCAAACTTGATATCTCCCAAGAGCCCCAACTTATCTTTGCCTGCATCATCTTTGTGAACCGCGTTCACATCAGTATGAAATGGGAAAAGTGCTATGAGTAAAACTGCCAGGAAAAAGCCAATTGTTGAAAAGAAAAATGGAAGTGCAATTGAGATGGCATAGAGAAATCCACTTAAAGGAGATCCTGCAAATTGAGAGACGATTACTTCTGAGATCTGAAGACGGGAATTCCCCCGCTCAAAATTGGATTTATCAAGGATTTGAGGGAGCACTGATTGAGAAGTCGTATCTACCAGCACCTCGCAAATGCCAAAAATAAACACACACACCAACAGAATCCAGATCGTGATGAATTCCTGGTACACCGCAAATGCCACGAAGAGCGCAATGAGTCCACGCAGGCTATTTCCTTGGACGAGTGCTCGTCGGCGATCAACACGATCAACATATGCCCCGATTGGAATTGCAAAGAAAAGCCAGGGCAATAGACCAAGAGCTGAAAGCAGACCGATAAGAATGGGATCTTCCGTCAAAGAGACAGCAAGCAATGGAGCTGAAAGCTTGAGGACTCCGTCGACGAGATTTGTGATGAGGCTGGCTGACCAAATCCGAGAGAAATCAGGTCCAAGCGCAATTTTCTCTGACATGGCTCAGAGTCTAACTAACGCGATAGCAGTTCCTTCATTCTTGCTATTTCTTCCTTTTGAGCGGTAATGATCGCATTTGCAAGCGTCGAGACTTCTTGATTGGTCGATTCCACGACCATTTCAGCCATATCAATTGCACCTTCATGATGTTTGATCATGCCTTCAAGGAATAATCTGTCGAATTCTTTACCCATTGCTGCAGATAAGGCCTGCATCTCTTCATTAGTCAGCATTCCATCCATCATGTGTCCAGCATGGGAGCCCATATGAGAACCACCCCAAGTCTTCATTTGGTCAATCTCAGGAGCTTGTGCGTTCTTGATTTGGGTAGCAAGGGCTAATACTTCAGAATCCTGCGATTTGGCCAAGGCTATATCTGACATCTCTATAGCCTGCTCATGATGGGGAATCATCATCTCGGCAAACATGATGTCCTGAGCCGAATATTCCGCTCCCGAATTTTCCGATGAAGCACATGATGTCAATAAGAGTGCTGCAATGACAAAGATCATCTTCTTCATGAAACCCATACTAGGCTCAGTTAGTGATTCATGCACCTTCAGAATTCGAGGTTGGTGAAGCCAACCTCTCCGATGCGCCTTTGCTTGCAGAAATAATGGAGCGCTCTGACAAATTCTTTAACCCTAAATCTCTCCCTGTGGGAGTGATAGAGGCTGAGGAAATTCTCACTGGATATGTCGATTCAATTGTTGCTCGAAAAATTATTCATGCATCCAATCAGAATGTTCTTTCCTTCGTCACAGTTCATCCGGACCCATCCCGTAAGAGAATTTATGCAGATAGTTGGCATAGTCAGCTTAATGATTCTGCATTGCAAATTGCGCTTGAGAATTTCAGTGTTCAACTTACTGTCGAACTTGCACAATCATTGCACCCAGATTTCGATCTTTGGGTCGGTGCAAATGCCCTCGATCAAGGTTACATTTCGCAATTGCGAGCCCATGGCTTTGAATTACTTCGTACCTATTGGGGTTTACGCGGTCCAATTAATTCTCAGCAATATCCTCACTTGGAAAATCACTTGGAGATGCGAGTGGTTAAAAATGAAGAGGATATGAAGATGTGGTGGCAGGTCCATCAAGATTCATTTAGCAACCACTTTGGATTTACGCCTCGAGCATTTGAGGAGTGGAAATCGATGATGGATAAGGCGGTTGGGATCGACCTCAATGCGCGATGGATTCTGATGGATCACGACGAGCCGGTGGGATTTATCGAGTGTACTGATATTAAGAAAGATCTCAATAGTGGATTCATCGATGGAATTGGAGTTATACATCGAGCTCAAGGCAGAGGATATGGAGAGCTAATGTTGCGCTGGGCTTTCGCTTATTACGCCGCTCTCGGACGTCAATTTGTTGAGCTTAATGCTGATGCGGGTAACGAATCTGGAGCATTGCGTCTATACGAGAAAGTTGGAATGAAACCTAAACATACTTGGCAACACTTTAAAAATAATGATTGGGCAAGAATTTAGCGGCTGGCTGCAACGGCTTGGTCAAGATGCGTGCGCACATGCTTCGACATGTATGCAACGTAATCTATGAGCGAAATAGGCTCACCATTTCCTCGAATACCCATCTTATTGAGCTGGTTGGGGCTTAGCCCTTCCAGTAGATCGAGATTATTACGACGAAGAGCCGCGAAAGTTTCAACAGATGAACGAGCATCCCGATTTACCTTAATCGCAGCGAAAGCATCTTCATCCCAAGAAGAGAATTGATAATTATCACTTGTCAGAATCATTCGAATACGCAATGAGAGCGAGATTTCTGCATCACAAATATGAGCGAGACATTGCGAAGCGCTCCATCCCCCATCGCTCGGGACCTTCTCTAGAGAAAATGAAAAAGTGTCATAAAACTCTTGGACGCGACTAACGTCTTCAAGGTAGGTTTCAAAGACTTCTTTAGACATAACTCTCCTTAGTCCAGATCGCGGCGAAGTGTCGTTCGCATCGCGATTAATGAAAATAGAGCTGCGTATCCCAATAATACGAGAGTTGCTGGACCCGGAGTCAGATAATTCTCGATACTGAAATTGAAGTCATTCTCACCAAAATCAACATCAACCAGACCTGTAATGGCTCCTGCTGGCAGATATTTTCCTATGGATTCGACGAAAGCTACAACCAAGCCCTCGACAATGAGGGTCCAAATTACCGCTCCTGTAACAGCAGCAATCTGATTTTTTACGAGTGCGCCAAGTCCGACCCCCACGATTCCCAGAACTAATCCTGAGATAACGGATGCCCTGAATACTTTCCAGAGCAATTCCATGGGGACTGGAGCATGCGGTTCGAAGAAATTTAAAGCGATAAATCCCGAAGAAACTGCAAATAAGAATGAGAAAACTTGAACTACCAAACCGGCAAAACTAGCCGCAATCAACTTGGCAAAAAGCACGGTGCTACGTTTTGGGGTGACAAGGAAAGTGCCGACGGCGGTGCCATGGCGATACTCATTTGTCATTATCAAAATCCCCATAATTAGTGCGAAGAGATATCCACCTGCAGCATTTGCAAAAACCGCATTTATGCCTTCTGGTGTTTCGGTTCCTGAGAATCCCATTCCCATACCGCGTGTCTCAGAATTAAGAACCATAATCGGCGCGACAGTTCCAAGCGCTGCAAAAAGTCCGCTCCATAGAAGTAGTAGCCAATTAGCCCTCAGATAAATCAACTTGCGTAGTTCAGATTGCAGCAGGTGTTTCATGCGCTTCTCCTCAAAGTGAGGTCAAGAAAGGCTTCTTCGAGGGACTTTCCATTACAAATCTCTTTAATAGTTCCTTGAGCTACGAGGACACCTTTATTAATTATTAAGACATCATCAACAGTATTCTGCATCTCAGCTAATTGGTGAGATGAAACCAAGATAGTACGACCCTCGGATGCCAATTTCTGAACAAACTCTCGTAGCCAGACAATTCCAATCGGATCAAGCCCATTCGCCGGCTCATCAAGTACAAGAATTTCTGGATCGCCTAGCATCGCAATCGCCAGAGATAAGCGTTGTTTCATACCAAGAGAAAAACCTTTTGTTCTTTTATTAGCGGCATGTTCTAGATCAACTACTTTGAGGACTTCGTCGATTCGCTTAAAGTCCACGCCTGAAGCGCTCGCCATAACTTTGAGATTTTGAAGTGCTGTTAAACCGGGATGAAATCCTCGGCTATCAAGTACCGCGCCCACATGCTGGATGGGATCTTTCAGCGCGCTGTATGGACCGCCGTTAATCAGAGATTCTCCGCTAGTTGGTGATACCAAACCTAGTAAGCAGCGCAGTGCGGTGCTCTTTCCAGCTCCATTCGGCCCAAGAAAACCAGTTACCCGGCCAGAGGATGCACCAGCGGAAAAATTAGAGACTGCCAAAACATCCTTGTATTGCTTGGAAAGATTACGGAATTCGATTGTCTTACTAAACATAGCGCGACCTTATACCCTTCCGACTGTGCCGATTCTCACTCATCGCAGCAATGTGTATTCCAGAAATGGTGTGGCAGCTGCGAGTCAGCCGTTAGCAGTTTCAGCCGGAATCGAGATTCTTCGCAAAGGCGGATCTGCAATTGATGCGGCCATTGCAATGAGTGCAGTGTTAGCTGTCGTCGAGCCCGGCGCATCTCACCTTGGAGGCGATGCATTTGTTATCGCGCATAAAGCTTCTGATAGAAGCAATGTCGCATTTAACGGTAGCGGAGAGGCACCACACTCCGCTGTTGCTACTGAATTTCCAGCCGGTATTGATATGCACGGATACAAATCAGCAACAGTGCCGGGTTTGGTCTCAACCTGGTTTGCCGCTCATGAGGAATATGGATTACTGAGTTTTCCCGAATTGCTAGCTCCCGCGATTGAATACGCCGAACATGGATTTCCGGTAAACCCAGGGTTTGTAAAGCGCATTGAGAAACACTTACAAGAATTTCCCACTACACAAGTCTTTGAAACTATGGGAATTCCGACAAATATAAATGTTGGTGATGTGATCACTCAACCCGATCTTGCCGAGTCACTTCATGCCATCGCTGAAAATGGAAGAAAAGCTTTCTACGAAGGTGCGATTGCAGAGCAGCTAGTAAAATCTAGCCAGGGTTGGTTTAGCCACGCAGATCTTGAAAAACATCGCACCCGGGTAATTCATCCACTTACAGTTCAATATCGCGATTTCTTTGTCCATGGCCAACCGCCACCGAGTCAGGGCATGATTTTGTTGGAAGAACTGCGAATGGCTGAACGCTTTGACCTCGCTTCCATGTCAGAAGCGGATCGAATCCATGTCATGGTCGAAGCAAAGAAGATTGCTTTTGCCGATCGTTACCGCATCTTGGGAGATCCCGAGAAAGTCGATGTCAACGTAGCTGAAATTCTCTCTGATGCACATATCGCATCTCGCGTGCAACAGATCAGTATTTCGAAGGCAAATAATGTCGAATCTTCCAAGACCCAAGAAGGAAGTGACACAACGTATTTCCTTACTGCCGATCGTGATGGAAATGCAGTCTCGTGGATTCAAAGTGTCTTTCATGGATTTGGCGCGTCGTGGGCAATTCCAGGTACAGGAATTCTTATGAATAATCGACTCACAGGTTTTTCGCTTGATGAGAATTCTCCAAACTTCATCGAGCCTGGTAAGCGACCTGCTCACACCCTCAATGCTTTTACCGTCACACGCACCGATGGTTCTCTAGCTTTTGTGGGCGGAACTCCTGGCGCAAATATTCAAGTTCAAACCAATTTTCAATTGATAGTCAATGCTATAGATCTCAAGATGACTCCTCAGCAAAATGCCGAAGCGCCACGTTGGCAACATCTCAACAAACCTGGTCAAAGTTCCCTTGAGGAAAATAATGAAGGCGTATTACAAATTGAGAATCGAATTGCTCAAGTGACTCTCCACGAATTATCAATGAAAGGTCATTTTGTCCAAGAGTTAAGTGCATTTGGCCACGGATCCTCAGTTCAATTCCTTGAAGTTACTGAGAATGGAACCTACATTGCAGGTTCAGATCCACGTGCAGAAGGACATGCGGCTGGAATCTAGTTCCCCGCTAAACTAGTCCTCATGAAACTCTTTGAAGGTGATGAACTTGGTGGACCTCTCGATCTGATTTTTGGGTTGCCAGTACATCCGCTTGTCGTTCACGGCGCAGTAATACTCGTTCCACTCGTTGCATTCGCCGCTCTTGCGATGTCGTATTGGCCCAGCTTCTCGCGCCGATATGGCGGACCTGTTCTGATCTTGGCTGGCGTCGCTCAAGTTTCGTTATTTCTCGCTAAAGGTAGCGGTGAACCTTTTGAAGAGCGGCTCAACAAAGATATCGAGCGCCATGCAGATCTCGGTGAGATTGCACCTTTGACTTTTATTCCACTCCTCATCTTGCTCTTCATTCGCTGGCGGATGGACAAATCTGGCGCAACAGTCGGCTCTCCAAAAGTGCGGAGGCTTGTTTCAGTTTTGCTCGCGCTCGCTGCGATCTTGGCTCTGGTTTATATCTATCTCACCGGACACTCCGGCGCTGAATCAGTATGGG
>JACCDO011845900.1_pt1 | contig 17325 bp, 11 predicted proteins | sample 7446101 | NCBI WGS metagenome assembly JACCDO01 (sample SAMN15323440, study PRJNA562643) | freshwater metagenome | isolation source: river surface water | place: USA:Blue River Watershed | collected 2017-08-16 | reverse complement strand
TAGCCAGAGGTTTGCAATTGCTGGCGTGTTTTTCGCGGCAAGAGCCTCGTTTGACCGGTGCCGAGCTATCGCGACGATTGCAGGTACCGCGCGCGTCCGTGTTTCGCATGCTCCAGACCCTAGAACAAATGGGGTATGTCGAACGCACTGCAGACAGCGCGCATTACCAATTGGGCATTGGTACTTTGCGGCTTGGCTTTGAGTATTTGGCTTCAATGGAGTTGGCCGAACATGGGCGAATCGTGATTGACGAATTGCGCGATCAAACCGGCTGTGCCTCACATGTGGTGGTGCGCGATGGGCGAGAAGTGGTGGTGGTGGCCAAGGCTCCAGGTCGCAGCACCCTGTTCAGCGCGATTCAAGTCGGCGCTCGATTGCCGGCTCATGCGACTGTTCTCGGCCGTGTCTTATTGGCAGACCTTAGCGAGACCGAACTGGGCAAGCTCTACCCAGAGCCTCAATTGACGGCCTACACCGAACGCACACCCACCAGTTTGTCGCAACTCATAAGCCTGATCGATGTCGATCGAAGCAATGGATTTGGCATCAGCCAGGGTGGATTTGAAACAGGCATCAGCACCTTGGCCGCTCCAGTCTTCAATGGCGAAAACCATGTGGTGGCCGCCATCAGCATCACGGTCCCTGCGCAAAGCGTTTCAGAAGATCAAGTGAACCGCTTATTGCCACTAGTGAAACTCGCCGCCTCCAAATTGACCACCCGAATCCATCATCAAGTTCGCCCATGAATTCCCACACCATCGCATCAGACTCCTCCATCACCGTGGGTGAATTGGTGGTTCGTTTCCTAGAACACTGCGGCGTGAAGGCCGCTTTTGGTGTGATCTCCATTCACAACATGCCCATCCTTGATGCTTTTCATCGCCGCGGGCACATGCGCTTTGTCTCTTCGCGTGGCGAGGCGGGTGCTTGCAACATGGCCGATGCCTACGCACGCGTCACTGGGGGTTTGGGCGTTTGTGTGACCAGCACGGGCACAGGTTGTGGCAATGCAGCCGGTGCGCTCGTTGAGGCCTTGACGGCTGGCACACCTTTGCTGCATCTCACCGGTCAGATCGAGTCGCCTTTTCTGGATCGAGATCTGGGCTTCATCCACGAACACCCAGCGCAATTGGCCATGCTCAAGTCGGTGGGCAAAGATGCATTTCGAATCCGCAATCCCGAAACAGCTTTGGCCACATTGCGAGAAGCGGTTCGTTTGGCACAAACACCACCTTGTGGACCCGTGAGCATCGAAATCCCCATCGATGTGCAAAAAATGCTCATGCCCATGCCAGCGGACATGACTCCCTTAAAAGTTTTACCCATCGAGCCCCGTGCAGAGGCACTGGATGCATTGGCTGAACGACTGATGGGCGCGAAAAGGCCCTTGCTTTGGGTGGGCGGTGGGGCGCGGGGCGCAAGCTCAGCCGTTGAGAGGCTGGCCCGGATGGGGTGGGCCGTGGTCAGTTCTGTCCAGGGTCGAGGCATCTTGCGAGAAGACCACCCCATGTCACTGGGCGCTTACAACTTGCAAAAGCCTGCCGAAGCGTTTTACGGCAGTGTGGACGCACTGCTCAGTGTGGGGACACGATTCAGAAGCAATGAAACCCTCACCTACAAGCTCAAATTGCCCCATCCACATTACCGGATTGATGCCAATGCGCTGGTAGAGAACCGAGCCTATCCGTCCGATGCATTTGTTCACGGCGATGCCTGTTTGAGCCTGAGCGCGCTGGCCGACCGCCTCGAAGGCCGAATGGCAATTGATCCAGCATTTGCCATCGATCTGCGACAAGCCAGACAGGCTTGCGAAGCCATGGTAGATCATGCCATTGGCCCCTATGTGGCGCTCAAGAACACCTTGTCCGAAGTGGCAGGTTCGTCCCTCTGGTGGGTGCGCGACATCACCTTGTCCAACACCATGTGGGGCAACCGTGCGCCATCACTCAATCACCCTCGTGCTGGCGTGCATGCTCTGGGCGGCGGCATCGGCCAAGGTCTGGCCATGGGCATTGGTGCTGCCGTTGCAGACGCCACGCACCAACTGGGCCGTCAGACCCTGGCCTTGTGTGGCGATGGGGGTTTCATGCTCAACCTGGGTGAGCTCGCATGTGCGGCCCAGGAGCGTGCCAATGTGCTTTGCATTGTCATGAATGATCGCCAATACGGTGTGATCAAAAACATTCAGGACGACATCTATGGCAGTCGCCATTGCTATGTCGACCTGCATACCCCCGACTTCTCCCAGCTTTGCCAAAGCCTGCAAGTGCCTCATGCGATTTCGCGTGGTCCTGCTGACGTGCGCCATCATCTTCAATCTCTGCTTGCCCACAAGGGCCCGGCGGTGCTTGAAATCGACATGACCAGCTGGGGGCCCTTCACCGTGAAGTTCGCAGGCCCCCCAAAAAGGACTGAATCATGAAACCCTTGCATCAGTCGGTGGTGATGGTGGGTTTTGGCGCCATTGGACAGTCTGTCGCCAAACGACTCATGTCGCACACCGGCATAGACCTCAGTCACGTGGTGGTGCCAGAAAACAAGGTGAGTCTGGTTCAGTCTCAGCTGCAGGCCATGGGCTTGATGAAGACACAGGCAATTGATCAGGTGCCTGATCATGCACAACTGGTCTTGGAATGTGCTGGGCACTCGGCCCTCAAGCAACACATCCTGCCCGCTCTGAGGCGCGGTGTCGAATGTGCCATTTTGTCGATTGGCGCACTCAGCGAAGCAGGTTTACCCGAAGCGCTTGAAGCCGCAGCCTTGGCCAGTGGGACTCAGCTGCATTTGCTCTCAGGCGCTGTGGGTGGCATTGATGCCATCGCTTCTGCCAAGCAGTTGGGCATTGACGAAGTGATTTACACCGGCCGCAAACCCCCTCTGGGCTGGAAAGGATCTCCAGCTGAGCAACTCGCCGACCTGTCTCAATTGAAGTCACCACTGGTGATCTTGCAAGCCAGTGCGCGCGAAGCCGCACTTCGCTATCCCAAAAATGCCAACGTGGCCGCCACCCTGTCTCTGGCGGGCATCGGTTTGGACAAGACCCAGGTCAGGTTAATTGCTGACCCAGGCGTTCAGGACAACATTCACGAATTTGAAGTGCGAGGACCATTCGGTGAATTGCGCATGAGCCTGAGCGGCAAACCGTTGCCCGACAACCCCAAAACATCCACGCTCACCGTGCTCAGTGCCTTGCGCTTTTTGCACAACCGCGTGTCACCCTTGTGCATTTGACTCTCTCAACCTGGTGAAACCCATAGAGCCCCACATGACCGAACATCTGCTCAGTTTTTTTGCCGGACGCTGGCGGGATGCCAGTGGGCCGCTTTACCAAACCGAGTACCCCCATGACGGGCGCAAGGTGGCAGAGTTACACGCCGCCACAGCGGCCGATGTGGACGAAGCCGTTCAAGCTGCTGAAGTCGCCAGACTCCAGCCCAGTTGGGCCTTGCTCAAACCCCACGAACGCGCCAGCATCCTCCATCGGATTTCGCAGGGCATTCGCAGCCGCGCTGAAGAGTTGGCCCATTTGCAACGGCTCGATAACGGCAAACCCATCAAGGAATGCCGTGCCTTGGTGGCCAGCGCCGCAGGCACATTTCAGTTTTTCGCAGCCGCCGCCGAAACCTGGGAAGACGCCATCACCCCATCGCGCGGCGACTTCCTCACCCTCAGCGTGAATGAACCCTTGGGCGTCGTTGGTGCCATCACGCCCTGGAATAGTCCCATCGCGAGTGAGGCTCAAAAAATTGCCCCCGCCTTGGCTGCCGGTTGTGCCATTGTGGTCAAGCCTGCAGAGATCACCCCACGCATGGCGATCGAACTGGCTCGCATCGCCCAGCAAGCAGGCCTACCCGATGGCATTCTGAGCGTGTTGCCGGGCAAAGGAAGTGTGGTGGGCGATGCATTGGTCAGGCACCCTTTGATTCAGCGCATTGCCTTCACTGGAGGCACTGAGGTGGGCTTGGGCATCCAGCGCATTGCCGCCGAAAAACTCATGCCGACCTCCTTGGAATTAGGTGGTAAATCACCCACGATTGTGTGTGCCGATGCCGACCTGGACCATGCAGTGGCTGGCGTGTTGTTTGGCATCTTCAGTTCATCTGGCGAGTCATGCATCGCAGGCTCTCGAGCCTTTGTGCACGCTTCAGTTTATTCGGCTTTCAAAGCTCGGCTTTTGGAAGCTGTGTCGCACTTAAAAGTGGGCGATCCCGAACGAGAAGACACGCAGATGGGGCCTCTGGTCAATCATTCTCATCGCCAGACCATAGAGAAATATGTGCAACTCGGCTTGGACGAGGGCGGTCAATTGTTGACCGGCGGGCGTAGGCCCGATGGGGACATTCACGCACTGGGTAGCTATTACTTGCCGACCGTGTTTGAAGGGCTGTCCAATCGAACCCGTCTTTGCCAAGAAGAAATCTTTGGGCCAGTCCTGGCTTTGCTGCCATGGCACGATGAGGCAGACCTGATCGCCCAATGCAACGACAACGCTTATGGGCTAGCCAGCGGCATCTGGACACGCGATTACAAATCCGCGTGGCGACTGGGCCGTGCTTTGCAGGCCGGCACCGTCTGGATCAACACCTACAAGCTGTTTTCAATCAGCACGCCCTTTTCAGGTCACAAGATGAGTGGCATTGGTCAAGAAAAAGGACGGCAAGGCATCTTGCCTTACACAAGACAAAAAAGTTTTTACTGGGGCATGAGCGAAACCCCCTTACCTTGGGCCAGCTCATGACACGCAAAGGAATCGCCTCATGAATCTGGGCATTGCAGGTAAACGCGCTTTGGTGTGTGGTGCCAGTGCGGGGCTTGGTTTGGCCTGCGCCCAGGCTTTGGCGGCTGAAGGCGTTGCCTTAGTCATGGTGGCCAGAACCGAAGACCGGTTGCAGCAAGCTGCCCAAGACATCCTCAAGGCGAATCCCAACACGTGCATTGATACCGTCGCCGCCGATGTGACCCGTGCTGAAGGCCGCGCACGCATTTTCGAAGCGTTCTCAGATTTCGACATTGTGATCACCAACGCAGCTGGGCCCAAACCTGGCGACTTCCGGCAATGGGATCGTCAAACCTGGATCGATGCGATGGATGCCAATATGTTGGCGCCCATCGAGATCATCAAAGCCACCGTTGATCCCATGATGGCACGCGGCTGGGGGCGCATCGTCAACCTCACATCCAGCGCTGTCAAATCACCCGTGGATGGTCTGGGTTTATCCACTGGTGCACGAAGTGCGCTCACTGGTTTTGTCGCTGGGCTGGCCCGTTCGACCATCGCCCATGGCGTGACCATCAACAATTTATTGCCTGGCACTTTTGACACCCAGCGGCTTGAAAGCAACTTTGCTGCACAAGCACAGCGCGAGGGCCGCTCGGTGCAAGAAGTCAAATCTGCACGTCTGAATAAACACCCTGCACACCGTTTCGGCCAGCCCAGCGAATTAGGTCATACCTGCGCGTTTTTGTGCAGCGTGCATGCTGCATACATCAATGGTCAAAACATCCTGCTTGACGGCGGATCGTTCAGTGGGGTTTTTTGATGAGTGATGCCAACAGAGGCCTATTGCCGCTTTTTCTTTTTTCAACCCACCACCAAAGGAGACATCCATGAACTTTCGACGCAAGCTTTTGCTTCTTGCTGCAACCGCAGGCCTTGCCGTTGCAGCGCCAGGCAGTGCATTGGCGCAAGCCTACCCCAGCAAACCCGTGACCATCATCGTGAGCTACCCCGCGGGTGGCGATACCGATGTGATCGCCCGTGCTTTCGCCGAGCGCTTGTCTACACGATTTGGTCAGCAGTTTGTTGTGGAGAACAAACCAGGAGCCAGTGGCACGATTGGCAACGCACTCGTGGCCAAGGCCGCACCCGATGGCCACACCATTTTGTTCACGCCAAGCACAATTTCCACAGCCTTGCTGGTACTCAAGTCTTCGGGCACCCCACCTTATGACGCGCTCAATGACTTCACGCCCATCTTCCACGTGGGCACACAGCCGCTCTACCTTTTTGCCAACACCAGCACGGGCATCAAAACCGTCAAAGACCTCGTCGAGGCCGCCAAAGCCGGCAAGGTCAAAACCTATGGCTCACCAGGCAGCGGGTCACCCATGCACGTCTTGGGCGAGATGTTCAACCGTTCAGCTGGCATCAAATTGCAACAAGTCCCTTACCGCGGCACTGGCCCTGTGGTCACCGATCTGATTGGCGGTCACTTGAGCTTTGCCTACAGCACGTTGGGGCCCATGCAACAACACGTGACCAGCGGCAAGGTGACCAACATCGCCATTTCTGACGCTGCGCGCTCAACCCTTAGTCCAGACGTTCCAACCTTGTCTGAATCAGGCATCAAAGATTCCGACATTGCTGCATGGGTCGGTGTGATGGGCCCCAAAGGCATGCCTGCAGAAGTGGTGCGCACGCTGAACTCTGCGATGAACGACATCTTGAAAACACCTGAAATTCAGCAACGCCTTCGCCTTTTGGGCACGATCGGCACGGGCGGCGACCCTTCTGTGCTGGCCCGCGCCCATGCTGGCGACAACGCCAAATATGGAAAAGTCATTCAAGAATTGAAGATCATGGCCGACTGATGGTGAGTGTGCTTGCCTGCCATGGGCAAGCATGACCCCTATTGAGATGACCTTCTTCCAGCCCTGCGCACCAGCGCGGGGCTTTTTTGGGTCTACAGATCGAGCACCAGACGCTCGCTTTTGCACCCTGAAACGCAAACCATCATCACTTTGTTTTGCTCGCGCTCTGCTGGCGTGAGCACGCTGTCGCGATGATCCACGTCGCCCTCAAGCACACGGGTTTCACAAGATCCGCAGATCCCCTCTTCGCAACTGAATGGCACATTGGCATTGTGCTGAATCAGACATTGATGCAAATCGGTGTCGGGTGTGACCTCAAATTGAATACCGCTTTGACGCAGTTCAACAGTGAATTGCTTTCTCGCCTGTTCGGATGCCGCCACCTCTACCGCAGCAAATCGCTCGATGTGAGCATTGGCATGACCCAATTTTTTGCAAGCTGCTTCAAAAGTGTCCAGCATGACTGCAGGACCGCAAGCGTACAAGTGGGTGTTGGCATCTGATTTTCGCTGTGCCAGCAATGCATTCAGATCGGGTGCGCCGCCTTGCTCATCATCGAAATGCCAGGTGACTGGAACGCCCAGAGATTCCACCTCGTTCATGAAGGCCGCGCTAGCGCGTGAACGGGCAAGGTAGATGAACTCAAAAGAGTGACCCAAATCCTTGAGGCGCTTGGCCATGCACAGCACGGGCGTCACACCAATGCCGCCGGCAATCAGTATGGAATGCTTAGCCTCCTTGCGCAGAGGAAAGTGGTTTCGTGGGGCGCTGATGGTGATCGCCATTCCGACTCGCAACTGTTCATGAACGCATCGTGATCCACCCCTGCTCTTTTTATCGTTGAGCACCCCCAACACATAGCGATGACGCTCTTTGCAGTCGTTGACCAGGGAATAGGAACGAAGCATGCCATTGGGCAAATGAAGGTCAATGTGCGCTCCTGCTTCAAAAGCAGGAAATTCACCGTTCACTGGTCTGAGATCCACGCTGATGATGTCTTTTGCCTCATGCTTGAGGGTGTGCACCCAGGCCTGAATGCGGTCTTGACTCATTCGACTGACGCCTTCGCCTTGGTTTGATTCAGTTGTTCTTGAGCCAGACTGCGCAATCGACGGCGCTGGCGAACGATGCCCATGTCATGCTGGTAAAGGTGTTCGCGCAAGTTGGCGTCGGGTTCCATGTTCTCGACGGCAACCCGGTCTTGCTCCAGCACATTCCAATGCCTTTGTTCGAGCCTGTTTTTGTACAAAAACCGCCAGGTGTTGCGCTGCCACCCACTGACCTTGCGACAACGCCAGAAAAACACGCCCGTGACCAATTTTTCCTCGGGCACATAAGCACCAATGATGGTGAAGTTGCCGCCTGGCCCACCCGTCTTGGGATAAGGAATCTCCAACCTGTGGGTGAGAATGCCACCCGCCTCACTCCATTCGGTCCAATCGAAATTCACATCACGTTGGTCCTTCTTTTCGAAGATGAATCCATTGGGCAAATCTCTGATTTGAAACACCGCTGAAACATCACCTTCACCCATGGTGTGCGATTGCTTGTGCAAGTAAGCACCATGCATGGGGTCCATCACGTTATCCATCACATACCTGTAATCGCAATTCCATTCCACGTAGCAAAGGAAGGATGACCACTCGGGAGAACTCAATTCTTCAGGCAGCACCAATGCCGGCGCTTCGTCTAGATTAGGGTCATCCGCGTTGTACAAAAAAATGGCACCATTGCTTTCATGCGTATGAAAGCGCCGGGTTGCTTGTGATCCCTCCAGTTTGCAGCCTGGACTTCCCGGGACCAGTGTGACCACACCATCTTGTCTGACTTGAACACCGTGGTAGGGGCATGCGATGCGATCGCCCAAGATCACACCCATGGACAGCGGTGCACCCCGATGGGGACAATGGTCTTCAAGCGCATGGACCTGCCCTTTTTCATCGCGCCACAGTGCGATCTTGTAGCCCAACCGCTTGAGCGATATGGGATGTTCTTTCACGAAGGATGAAGGGCAAACGGGGTACCACCAATTTTTAAGACCCTTTTCCAATGCGTGATCGATGGGGTCTAAGTTGAGGTTGGTGCTGACGGTGTTCATGCTCATTCCTCATTCGCCCAATCGGGCCATTTCTTTTTCGAACAATTCGGGGGTCCAGGCATTGCCATTGGGTGCTGTAGGACCGGCTTGATTCAGGTAGTTCACCAAGCTGGGCAAATCGTGAAGGCCCTGAGCGAAGGCACGCTCAATGGAATCCCCCAGCAGACTTTCATAGGATGTGGGAGCTTGGGGCCGGTGCTGGTGCGTTTCGTTGTAAAGCTTGCGTTGAATCATTGTGTGAGTCCTTGGTGCAAAGCACGCGCGGTTAGGGCTTGGGTTTGTCAGTCATGAAAGCTTGACCGGGAGCTTGAGCTTGGTGTTGCCGCCGAGTGACGCCATCGATACCACCAGCAATTGCCCATTCGGCAAAAACGGTGGGGCCGGGGGTGAATTCGCGAGCATGCCAGGCTTCTGTGAGTTCATCTTCGTCGGTGTAGTACTCCCACAATGCGCCCATGGGGCTGTGAAAGTACCAAAAAATGGCCGATGAAATCGGATGGCGACCTGGCCCCAGTTCGGTATTCCATCCACAACGTGACATGTGCATGCCACCGCCAAATACTTCGTGAACGTCTCGGACGGTGAAGGCCACATGATTCAAGCCTTGGCGAGCTTGCGGGGGTTGCAGCAAGAAGAGATCGTGATGACCGCCGCGTGGTGCGCAGCGCAGAAAATGTCCGCGTCCTGGATAGCGATCCGACACCACAAAGCCCAAAACCTGTTCGTAAAAATCAGATACTGCCTGTAAGTTGGTGACGAAAAAAACCACATGGCCCACATCGATGGGTTGCGCACGGTCATAGGCTGGGCTGGGTGCATCTATGCGCTGACGCTCAGTCCATGTATTGGTCTTTGCGCAAATGGGCTGGACTTCTTTCTTGCGACTCACTTGAACGCGAACCGCCACCCCATTGGGATCGGTACACCCCACCCTGTCGCTGGTTTGAACATGGCCGGGTTGTCCCCGCATCGCTTTGCCGATGCGCTCTAAGTCGGCGGTCGTCTCTACGCCCCAAACCACTTCACGCACTGTAGGGTCAGCCTCAATGCCTGGGGGTAAATCCACCTGACTGGGATCGGCCACCACCACCTTGCAACCATTGAGGGTTTGATGCACCAGGACATGGTCAGACTCGGAAACAAGGCTTAAGCCCCAGTCACCCAAAAACCGCCTGCATCGCTGAAGGTCCGATGCGGCGAAGGTGATTTCGTCAATGCCCAGCACACTCATGTTTGATCAATCCATGCACCAATGATGTTTTATATATGAAACGCCGTTTCCCATTGGGAACGAGATTGATCATCCGATAGCGGCCCCATGCTGTCAAGCGTGAAACCGTCACTGCCCATACAGGTTTTTAAGCAACTGATTATGGGCTTGCAGCAATTTGGCGCGATCGCTGACCGAAGAGAGTTCGGCATTGAGCGCACTGGTCTGGGCCAAGATCACATTCAAATAACTCACCGTGCCCGCTTGGTATTGCGCTTCGGTGAGGCTCAGGTTTCGGCGCGCTGCATCCAACGCATCATCGCGCAAGACCACTTGCTCACCGAGATGGGCGGCCAACACCAAGTTGTCTTGCACTTCTTGCAAGGCCCCCAAAACAGTTTGTCGGTAGGACGCTGCAGCTTGGTCCAGCACGCCCATGGCCTGCTCGGTGGCCGCACGCCTTGCACCGCCGTCAACCAGATTGACCACCAGGCTGGGGCCCAAACTCCAAAGGCGCGAAGGGCTGCCGATGAGGTTGGCCAAGTCAGCGCTTTTATAGCCCGCCGCCGCATTGAAGTTCAACGCAGGGAAAAACGCTTTTTGCGCCACGCCCACACTGGCTTGCGCCGCAAGCACACTGGCTTGGGCCGAGGCCACATCGGGGCGACGCTTGAGCACATCGGCTGAAATCACCTCAGGCAAAGGCTGGAACGAAGGCAACAGACCCGTTTGCTCCCACACCAAAGACAAGGGATCGTCGCCCATGAGCGCCGCCAAAGCGTGTTGCAAATTGGCATGGGTGCTCAGTACCTCCAAGCGCTGCACTTGCGTGTTGCGCCATTGCAGCCTGGCCTGGATCACATCTTGGGTCGACGAAACGCCCGCCTCTTCACGGGCCTGGGTCAACTCCAGCGCCCGCTTTTGGGCCGACTCGGTGTCAGACAACACCAAGAGCTGTCGCTCGGCCGCACGCAGTTGCACATAGAGCTGAACCAAAGTGGCCTGAGCCGACACCCTCGCCAATGCCAGATCGGACTGACTCGCTGCCTTTCGCGCTTGGCTGGCCCGTTCAGCATCGGCCAATCGACCCCAAACATCGATTTCCCAACTCATGGCCGCAGTGAGGTTGATGGCATTGACCGCGGCCGCATTGCCAGTTTGAGAACGGGTCACTGAAGGCTGCAGGTTCACAGTGGGCCACAAACTGGCTTCAGAAGCTTGCAAAGCCGCCTGCGCTTGACGCACCTTGGCACTGGCGATTTGCACACCGGGGTTTTGCGCCAGCAAACGGTCTTGCAATTGGTTAAGGGTGGGGTCATTCCAGCGCGTCCACCAGGCCTGCGCGGCGGGCACGGGCTCAACGCGGGCCACTTCGGCTTTGGCCGCAGGGCGGCTGGGCAACAGACCACACGCAGTCTGCGTCAAAGCCAGCGCCATCATCAAGCACAAAGGACGGGCATGCCTGAGCTTGCGAGTGAAAGGGTGAGCCAGGTGTTCAGCTTGCATGAGGGGAATTCTCCATCGGAGGCCAGACCACGCGGGGCTTGCGCTGAACGCGTGCACGCAAGCGCTCAAGGGCCACAAAAACCACGGGCGTGGTGTAAAGCGTGAGCCATTGACTCACCAGCAAACCACCCACCACCGACAAGCCCAAGGGCTGACGCAACTCGGACCCATCGCCTGAACCCAGGGCCAAGGGCAAAGCGCCCAGCATGGCCGTGGCCGTGGTCATGAGGATGGGCCGAACACGCAACATCGCACCCTTGAAGATGGCTTGTGCTGGCGTGGCTCCGGCGCGTTGCCGCACCAAAGCAAAGTCAATCATCAGGATGGCGTTTTTCTTGACGATGCCCACAAGCAGCATCACACCGATGAAAGCGACCAAAGAAAACTCCGTGCCGAAAGCCATCAAAGCCAGCAAGGCCCCCACTCCAGCCGAAGGCAGCGTCGACAAGATCGTCAGGGGATGCAAAAGGCTCTCGTACAGAATACCCAGCACGATGTAGAGCGTGAGCAAAGCGGCCGCAATCAGCCAGGGCTGATTGGACAAGGAAGACTGAAATGCACCGGCATTGCCCGAAAACGTGCCGCGCACGGCAGTGGGCATTCGCAATTCGGCCACCGCTTGGTTGACGGCCTCGGTGGCCTCGGAAAGCGACACGCCCTCAGAGAGGTTGAAGCTGAAGGTGTCTGAAGGTACGCCACCATCGTGGCTCACGCTCAAAGAGGAATTGGACAACTCGACCCGAGCCACCTGCATGAGGGGAACCGCAACTTTTCCCGAGTTGATGACATGAAGGTTTTTGAGCACCTCGGGGCTGGTGAGCCACTCGGGCGCCAACTCCAGCACCACCCGATACTGATTGAGCGGGTTGTAAATCACACCGGCCAATCGCTGGCTAAAGGCATTGGTGAGTGTGTTGGAAACATCGCGCATGGTGAGCCCATATTGCGCAAGCGCCTCTCGGTCGATGACCAAGCGGGTGCTGAGTCCACGCTCTTCGTAATCGGTGGAAATGTCTGTGACCTCTTTGAGTTGCGAAAGGGTACGGCGCAACTTCGGCTCCCACTCGCGCAACTGATCCAGCTCATCGGCCTTGACCGTGAACTCGTATTGCGAATCGGAAGGGCGCGCACCCATGCGGATGTCTTGTGCGGGCACGAGAAAAAGCCGCGCTCCGGGTTCGCGCGACAGCGAGCGCCGCATGCGGGCCACAAAGTCACGCGTGCTGTCTTGTCGCTCGGCCAAGGGCTTGAGCGTGACAAACATGACGGCCGTGTTTCGGCTGCGCCCACCGGTGTAGCCAATCACATGGGCCACCGCTGGGTCTTTTTGAATCACGTTCATGAAGGTGGTCAATCGCTCCTGCATGGACTCGAAGGATGCACTTTGGTCGGCCCGAACCGAACCGAACACACGGCCTGAGTCTTGCTGCGGGAAAAGCCCTTTGGGCACGATGCGGTAGAGCGTGATGTTGAGCCCTATCGTGAGCGCCAGCAAAACCAGCATGGTGATGGGGTGTCGCAGCGACCAAGCCAAGGTTTGGCGGTACCAGCGCCTCATGCGACGAGGCCGTGTGCGCCTGATGGCCCTGGAGGTTCGTGGGGCCAGCCATCGTGCGCACATCATGGGCGTGGTGGTGAGCGAGACCACCATGCTCACCAAAATGGCCGCTGACAAGGTGACGGCGAATTCATGGAACAGTCGCCCCATCACGCCACCCATGAACAAGATGGGGATGAAGACCGCCACCAGCGACAAGCTGATGGACACGATGGTGAAACTGATTTCTCGTGTTCCTTGATGGACCGCTTGAAGTATCGGCATGCCTCGCTCCAAATGGCGCGACACGTTTTCAACCACCACGATGGCGTCGTCCACCACAAAGCCCGTGGCGATGGTGAGCGCCATGAGGGTGAGGTTGTTCAGGCTGAACCCCAGCCAATGCATGACCACCACCGCGCCCAACAGCGACAAGGGCAAGGCCACGCTGGGAATGAGGGCCGCTCGCAATCGCCTCAGGAACAGGCCCACCACCAAGACCACCAGCCCCGCAGAAATCGCCAGCGACTTTTGAATCTCGGCGATGGATGCGCGAATGCTGGGGGTACGGTCTTGCACCACCTCCATGCGGATTTCTTTGGGGATGCTGGCGCGCAGCTGCGGCATGAGCTGGTGGATGCGATCCACGGTTTCAATCACGTTGGCGTCGGGTTGCTGAAAGACCACCAACATCACCGCCGGTTGGCCATCAGCTGCGCCATAGACCCGACTGTCTTGCACCGATTCGCTGACCTCGGCGACATCGCGCACACGCAGGGCCGCACCATTGACATGGCGAATGACCAGATCGCCGAATTCACTGGCGTTGCGCGCTTGATCGTTGGCCTCCACTTGCCAAGACCGCTGGGCATCTTCGATCACGCCTTTGGGGCGATTGGCATTGCCTGCCAGCAAAGTGGTGCGCACTTCTTCCAAAGACAAACCATGAGCCATGAGCTGGCTGGGCCTCACGTTGACGCGCACCGCAGGCAAAGCGCCTCCACCGATGGACACCTGACCCACACCTTCCACTTGCGACAAACGCTGCGAAAGCAAAGTGGACGCCACATCGTAAATTTGTCCTCGGGAAAGACTGGGCGAGGTGAGCGCAATGATCAAGATGGGTGCACTGGCCGGATTGACCTTGCGGTAAGTGGGCAAGCTGGGCATGCCCGTGGGCAACATGGGACGCGCTGCATTGATGGCCGCTTGCACTTCGCGGGCAGCATCGTCGATGTTGCGCGAGAGATCAAATTGCAAGCTCACCCGCGTGCTGCCATCCGAGGAATACGAGGTCATTTCATTGACCCCAGAAATCACGCCCAGCGAACGCTCAAGCGGCGTGGCCACAGTCGCCGCCATGGTCTCGGGGCTGGCACCAGGTAAATTGGCGGTCACCGAAATCACTGGGTATTCGACTTTGGGCAAGGGCGCCACAGGCAACTGGAAGTAAGCCAGCACGCCCGCAATGGCCAGCCCCAAGCTGAGCAAGGTCGTGGCCACAGGCCGCACCGTGGCCCAATGGGACAAGTTCACGGTGCGCTCCTGGACGAACCCTGCACGAGGCGGTCAAACCAGAGGTAAATCACAGGCGTGGTGAAAAGGGTCAGCCATTGGCTGACGATCAAACCACCAACCAGCGTCAGCCCCAATGGGTGACGCAACTCGCTGCCCACGCCCGTTCCCAGCATCAAGGGCAAGGCGCCGAGCAAGGCACACAGCGTCGTCATGAGGATGGGTCTGAAGCGAAGCGAACACGCTTTTTCGATGGCCGCTCGCGCACTCATGCCTTGCACACGCTGGGCATCCAGAGCGAAGTCAATCATCATGATGGCGTTTTTCTTCACGATGCCAATGAGCAAGATGATGCCGATCACCGCGATCAAGTCCAGCTCGGTGTTCGACACCCACAAGGCCAGCAAAGCGCCGATGGCGGCCGAAGGCAAGGTCGACAAAATCGTGATCGGATGGATGTAGCTTTCGTAGAGCACACCAAGGACGATGTACATGGTGATCACAGCGGCCAAGATCAACCACAATGTGTCCACCAAGCTGGCACGAAAAGCCAGTGCCGCGCCTTCAAATTGCGCACTGATGCTGGCGGGCAGCCCTTGCGCCGACAAGCCTTGCCAGGCTTTCTCAATCGCACGCACGGCTTCACCAAGTGACGCTTTCGAAGCGGGATCAAAGGTGAGGGTCACCGCTGGGTATTGATCGGCACGCATGAGGGCCAGAACTGCAGGGCGGGTTTCAATCCTGGCCACACTGGACAAGGGCACAGGCTTGCCCGTGGACGAGGCCACATGAATCCGTTCCAGCGCTTGCATGCCTTCTTCAAACTGACCTTGGGCTTCGATCACCACGCGGTATTGATTGCTCTGCGTGAAGATGGTTGAGATCAGCCGCTGGCCAAAGGCGTTATAGAGCGCGTTGTCCACCGCAGAGACATTGACCCCCAATCGGCTGGCCGCATCGCGGTCGATCACCACATAGGCCTGCAAGCCCTGGTCTTGCCAATCGGTAGCCACCATGCTGAGCGCTGGGTGCTGACTCAACTCGGATTCCAGCCGTTTGGCCCAATCGGCCAGTTCGCGATCGTTGGGGCCGGTGAGCATGAAGCGATAAGGCGTGCGAGACACCTGGTCTTCGGTGGTGAGGTCTTGAACGGGTTGCCAAAACACATCGATGGCATCGACCGATTTCACACGGCCAGCAAGGCGATGGATCACGGTATCGAGGTCGTCGCGCTCACGCTTGGGCTTGAGTTGCACACTCAGGCGGCCATTGTTGAGACTGGGGTTTTGCCCGTCCACGCCGATGAATGCGCTCACGTGCGCCACCGCGGGGTCTTGCATCAAGGCTTGCGCTAGGGCATGTTGCCGCTCGCTCATGGCCGCAAATGAAATCGATTGTTCGGCTTGGGTGAAGCCTTGAATCAGGCCAGTGTCCTGGCGCGGAAAAAAGCCCTTGGGCACCATCACATAAAGCACCACCGTCATCGCAAGGGTGAGGGCAAAAGCCAGCAAGGTCGGCAACGGCCTGTCCAACACCCAATGCAATCGGCGCTCATAGGCGGCGATCCAAGGCGTGAGCCAATCGGTCTGGCTGTGGTCTTGCGCCCCAGCACCCGCCTTGAGCCAGTGCGCGCACAACATGGGCGTGAGGGTGAGCGAAACCACCGCTGAAATCAGAATGGACACCGCCAGCGTGATGGCAAATTCATGAAAGAGTCGCCCAGCCACACCCCCCATGAAGAGCAAGGGGATGAGCACCGCCACCAGCGAGAAGGTCAGCGAGATGATGGTGAAGCCGATTTGACGCGCCCCATCCAAAGCCGCTTGAACAGGATGGCGATCTGGGTGCTCGCGCAAATGGCGAGCGATGTTTTCGATCATGACGATGGCATCGTCCACCACAAAGCCAGAGGCGATCGTCAGTGCCATCAAGGTCAGGTTGTTGATCGAGAAACCAGCCAAATGCATGAAACCAAAAGTGCCAACCAAAGAAAGTGGCACGACCACTGCAGGAACCGCTGTAGCCGCCAGATTGCGCAAGAACAAAAAGATGACCGCGACCACCAAGGCCACGGCCAACATGAGTTCAAACTGCACATCGCGCACCGAAGCGCGGATGGTGTCGGTGCGGTCGCTGACGATGGCCAAGTCCACCGACTCGGGCAAGCTGGCGCGGATCTGGGGCAATATCTTGCGAACGCGCTCGACCGTTTCGATGACGTTGGCTCCAGGCTGGCGCTGGATGTTGAGCAAGACCGCGGGTTGGGAATCCGACCATGCGGCTGTGCGCGCGTTCTCAGGGGCCTCAACGACTTCGGCCACATCGCCCAAGCGCAAGGGGTTGCCCCCCTTGTAAGCGATGATGAGCCGCGCGTAATCCTCTGGCGTTTGCAATTGATCGTTGGCATCCAACGAGGAGGCTCGCGCTGGTCCATCGAAAGTGCCCTTGGGCAAATTGACGTTCGCACCCGTGATGGCGGTGCGCACATCGTCCAAGGTGAAGCCTGCCACAGCCAGCGCTTGGGTATTGACCTGAACGCGCACGGCTGGCCGCCTGGGGCCTGCAATGCTCACCAAGCCCACGCCTTGAACCTGCGACAAGCGCAATGCAAGTCGGTTCTCAACCAAATCGTGAACGCGGGTGATGGGCAAGGAGGGCGAACTCAGCGCCAGCGTGAGCACCGGCGCATCGGCTGGGTTGACCTTGTTGTAAACCGGCGGCATGGGCATGTCGCTGGGCAAAAGGTTGGTGCCCGCATTGATGGCGGCCTGAACGCCTTGCTCAGCCACTTCCAGAGGCGTGTCCAAAGTGAAGCGCAAGGTGATGCTGGACGCACCCGCCGAACTCACCGAGGTCATTTGCTCCAGC
>JACCDO010078641.1_pt1 | contig 17326 bp, 15 predicted proteins | sample 7446101 | NCBI WGS metagenome assembly JACCDO01 (sample SAMN15323440, study PRJNA562643) | freshwater metagenome | isolation source: river surface water | place: USA:Blue River Watershed | collected 2017-08-16 | reverse complement strand
CAATGCGTAGCGAATACATCACCCAATTCAACTGTAATTGTATCACTAGAAGCCATTCCACGTGCAAGCATCGGGAAGACGCGGTTTACACCAGCTAGTTTGCGGGAAGTGATACGTTGCAACATTTCTCCTACTAATTTTAGGCTTTTTGTTCAGATATCAAGACTCATAGGGTTCCCAAAGATGTTTCAGCGATGTGTTCATATAAACCTATATTACTAGCTCGTTTGATCAAATATATCATCTTACTTTAAATTATTCTATAGCAGTTGTATATTACATTAATGTATACACTTTTTATAATATTATAATTAATGCAATAACTAAGTAATTCCGTAAGTAAGTCAGTAAGTACGCAAGTAAGTTAGTAAGCTAGTAAGCCAATACTATTTGTTTTACGGAATCAAAGAGTTCACTAACCCTAAGGCCGGACCCTCTATTCCTCGTCCAATGGAATTCTAGAACACGACAGAAATAAATACAGAAGTCGACGACGACCTCCCTCGCAAAGCACACGTTTCAGGTAAGATACATCACTCCTTTCCTTCTGCAGTGCTACCGGGACATCTATTAGCAAGAAATCAAATCGTTTATTGATGCATTTGATTGTGTTGATAGATTCGTGGTAGCGATAATAGCAGCTTCTGGAATATCAATGCAATCAACTTGTTTTTGCAAGTATAAAGCAAATGATTCGCTATACTTATCATCATTGATGGTAAACCTAGATGGAATCGTGTAGTTCATTGGTGTTTATGCTTAAACGATGGTGAATTCGTCTTGGCGATAATAGAAGCTTCTGGAATATTGCAATTTTTTCCTGCTAATTTCTTTCAAGATCATCAACTAATTATTACTTTTTTATTAGAAAATACTAATAACATTAGAAAATGTCTGACGCAGAACAATATGCATTCTCGGCTGATATCAATCAACTTTTGTCATTGATTATTAACACCTTTTACTCCAATAAGGAAATTTTCTTAAGAGAGTTAATCAGTAACTCTTCTGATGCATTAGATAAAATCCGTTACGTATCATTAACTGAGCCATCAGTTTTAGATACCGAAAAGGATTTAGAAATCAGAATTATTCCTGATAAAGCCAATAAAACTTTAATCTTAGAAGATTCTGGTATTGGCATGACCAAGGCTGATTTAATCAACAACCTTGGTACCATCGCTCGCTCAGGCACCAAGGGCTTCATGGAGGCCTTAACTGCTGGCGCTGATATCAGTATGATTGGTCAATTCGGTGTAGGTTTCTACTCCGCATACTTAGTTGCTGATAAGGTAACTGTATACTCCAAGAATAACAATGATGAACAACATGTTTGGACCTCCGAAGCTGGTGGCTCATTCACTGTTAAAGCTGACAACGAGAAGCCAATCACCCGTGGTACCCGTATCGTATTACAATTAAAGGAGGATATGCAAGAGTACTTGGAAGAGAAGCGTCTTAAGGAGTTAGTCAAGAAACACTCTGAATTCATTGGATTCCCAATCAAGTTATACGTTGAAAAGGAAACTGAAAAGGAGGTTACTGATGACGAAGCTGACGAAGAGAAGCCAAAGGATGAGTCTGACGAGCCAAAGGTTGAAGATGTCGATGAAGAGGACAAGAAAGACAAGAAGACCAAGAAAGTCAAGCAAGTCACCAAGTCATGGAGTCACTTAAACGAACAAAAACCAATTTGGATGCGCAAACCAGAGGATGTTTCATCCACTGACTATGCTGCCTTCTACAAGGCCTTATCCAACGATTGGGAGGAACATCTTGCCGTTAAACATTTCAGTGTTGAAGGTCAATTAGAATTCCGTGCCGTTTTATTCGTACCAAAACGTGCACCATTTGACATGTTTGAATCTGGCTCCAAGAAGAAGTACAACAACATCAAGTTATACGTTCGTCGTGTCTTCATCATGGATAACTGTGAGGACTTAATGCCTGAATGGTTATCATTCGTTAAGGGTGTTGTTGATTCTGAAGATTTACCACTTAACATTTCTCGTGAATCATTACAACAAAACAAGATCCTTAAGGTCATCCGCAAGAACTTGATCAAGAAATGCATCGATTTATTCAATGAAATCGCTGAAGATTCTGAGAAATACAATAAATTCTACGAACAATTTGGCAAGAACTTGAAGCTTGGCATCCACGAGGACTCCACCAACCGTGACAAGATTGCTAAATTATTACGTTACCAATCCACCAAGAGCGGTGACTCCTTAACTTCCTTAGATGACTACGTATCTCGCATGCCAGCCGAGCAATCCGTCATCTACTATGTTACTGGTGAATCACGTAAACACGTTGAAAATTCTCCATTTTTGGAAAAATTAAAGAAGAAGGGTTACGAAGTCTTGTTCATGATTGAAGCCATCGATGAGTACGCTGTCCAACAACTTAAGGAATTCGAAGGAAAGAAATTGGTTTGTGCTACCAAGGAAGGAATCAACTTGAACGAATCCGAGGATGAGAAGAAAAAATTTGAGGAAGCTAAAGCAGCTACCGAAAGTTTATGCAAATTAATCAAGGAAGTATTAGATGACAAAGTCGAGAAAGTCGTTGTATCTAACCGTCTTGAGGAAGCTCCTAGTTGCTTAGTCACTGGTGAATATGGTTGGTCTGCCAACATGGAACGTATCATGAAGGCCCAAGCATTACGTGATGCATCCACCTCATCATACATGTCATCCAAGAAGACTATGGAAATCAACCCATTGAATCCTATCATTGCCAACTTACGTGCCAAGGTCAGTGAGAATCAATCCGATAAGACTGTCAAGGATGTCATCTGGATGTTATACGATACCTCATTATTAACCTCTGGATTCTCATTAGATGAGCCTATTAAATTCGCTGATCGTATTCATCGTTTGATTAAATTAGGCTTATGCATTGAAGATGATGGCGAAGCTGGTGGTGATGATGATGACTTACCTGCATTAGAAGAGACTTCTGCTGCTGATCACTCCATGGAAGAGGTTGATTAAATTTTGATTGTTTTGAGTTCGTCTCTTTCTTCATTCTGTTCAATAATATTTATGGTCTCTTAATTAATATGTAATAATAAATAATCATTTTTTAAATACTTTCTTTTCTATGAACATGAAAAAACACTTGAGAATATATATTTCTTTGTTATATACATAGTAAAACATGAACTATCGAGTCTATGCACGTCCAGGTGACACCAATATAACAACATCACCTCTTACAAAAAGCATAGCTAATGATCTCTTTGATGTTCTAACAATCTCCTCATCTGTTTCTGCATCTATTTCTCTTGTTGTAACTGATTCCTCTACATCACCCAATACCATATTTAAATGTTGATCAAATGCATGTAATTTACCCCTTAATTCACGATCACCACGACATTTCACAAAGACGCGCTCGTCTATGGACAGCTTGATTAGGTCCAAAGGCTGGTCAATGCCGCTCATACTATTACTATGACTAAAAAAATAAAAGAGCAACAATGAGTTTAAAATCGAACAATAATGATGAAGAATGCGAGGTATCAAGTAGATAAGTGAAATATGACAGTTAAGAAAAGCAAGCTAGCGCGTTAGTAGTACGGGAAAGGTTAAATGGATAGAATTCTCACCTGCTTTCCGGGACTTTTACTTCCTTTTTTTTGGGTCTTCCAAATTCCAAAATGGGTTGGTGCCGCATTCATCGCGGGGATTTCTCACAGTTGCCCAGCGCAACATTACTCCGTTACTCGCCTGCAAGAAAGGCAGTTGAACGCCCGAGGCAGGCCAACCTCATGCTATTTTGTCTGAAAACGAATTTTATATAGTAAATTACATGCACAATATTCTAGGCTGATTGCCTGTTGTGTATTCTTTAGTAGACTCATCTCATCACACCAGTTGCTTCAAAGATTAGATAACTCTTCGATCAAAATAAGTTTTACTTTTCTTTTCAGGTGGGGTGTCATCCTTAGCAACATCTTTCCAAGATAAATAGAATAGATCAAGCTTGGTACCAATTGCAATAAACAAATGAAGAAGAATCCACCATAATAGAATGATTATTGAAAATGCTAGATCTAATTTTACAGCTGCATCATACTCCATTTGACTCACAATAAAATTCTCGGCGACGATCACTAGTAGAGTCGCAAATGAGATTAAGATGTACTTGTCTAGAAGTGTCAAGTACGATACTGGTGGACAGAAACCGTTTGCTACTAGTTTAAACGCCACAGCGGTTAATAACGCAGTTACAGTGATACTTAATTTAGATCCGTAGTCATCGACTGGGATGCCGTACACAGAGATGGTAATGAATACAATTGTAAACATAACACAAACAACGTTGGTAATGTAAAACATAGGCTTGCGGGTGACCATCAAATTAACTTTACATTGATTAGTTTTATCGTCAATAACGATGTCGGCATCATCTAGCGTATACTTTGTTACATCGTTTACCACTTCAAATATATTCTCATAACGTCGAGGTAAGCCCAAAGATAACTGATGCAAGTCATTTGGCATTGGCAAAATATTAGAATTTAGCGAGTCGAACTTTAAGTGCAACACTTGGCGATCAAAAGGAAAGTGTTGCAACTCTAATATTTCGTTAGCAGTCACTTTTGTATTCAAAAATTTGAAATAGATGTTCTTGTATCGGTAAAACTCTGGGTCCATCATTAGCTCAAATTCGCTATTGTAGAATGTCATGTCTGGTACCCAGTGTGGTTTCTTTTCTTCTACTGTCAAACTAGTTAGTAGAGGATATTTGTCATCCTTATTATCATCCGCATACCACGCCTCGACTACGCTAAAATCAGAAATAAACTTTTGTTCCACCTCTAAAACGTCAATAAGAGAACAACATACTTTAATGAATACATCTGTCTTGGTCTGTGAAAGATTTAACTGAGACTTTCGAATGGTATTTGCACTAGTCAAATCCATTTTTTGATTATTCTTAGTAGTATTATTGGCATTATCGTAGCTAGATCCAGATATTCGCCTTGGTACAGATGATGAAAAGCCAGAGTTGATGACAATAGGATTGCCGCTCATATTATTACGATGACAATTTTATGCTTTTAACTCGAGTCTACTATCGCAGCTTTCGGATATGTTTTTAAATCCAATTGTAAGCTATGCTTTTTTCTTTCTTTCTCAAAAAATCTTTTCTTCTCAACCGAACCCGCTTGAACTCTTGAGGGCCGGTGTCCAAAATGTGGTATCCAATGGTGGATTACACATGGGACTTCTAGCATCAGCACTCTCTCTCAGTATCTCATTCGCTCTCAATAGATACCAATATTATCTAACATTCCATCTAGAATAATTCTCGGTTCCGGGTTTCTTACCTCTTGTCAAGTTTGATGAAAGATTCATTCAGAAACTTTCAGAAAGAGTCTTCTTGTCCGTCCTTCGTGGGTTTTAAGAGTCGATTCATTCAAAGTTGCTAGTTGGATCAACTAATTCGGATCAATTTTGATTAAATAGTGAAGAAAAGATGGATTTACTAGCAGTTGTTGGTGCGCTTTCAGGTTTTGCTTTATACGAGGATTTACAATGGAAAACTACTTATGCTGAATGGTACAAGCCATCTTCAGTGGCTCAGCTTCCTCGCTTGTACGGTGCAGTAATCATCGTCAATCTTGTTATTGCAGGTTTGACAATAATCGCCTTGGGATTCAAAGTATCTGCGGCAAGAAAAAACATTACAGCAAAAGCATTAGCAAACGGGGATAAAGATGCCGAGATTCGTTTTAATGTACCAAAGATGCAAGCTGAAGGTAAGAATATCATTTTCAAAGATACACATACTTCGGATATGACTTATATTTTTATGCATAAATAGGATTTAGCGCAGAAGCAACGTTGTTCAATTGTATACAACGAGGTCATCAGCAAGCATTAGAGACACTTCCTCACTTTTTTGCGCTGTCAATGTTTAGTGGTATATACTTTCCTGCAACTACCACACTTACTGGAATTGTATATATGTACAGCAGATGGCAATGGGCAAAAGGTTATGCAACTGGAGTTGCCAAGGATAGATACTCGCTATTTATGTCCAAGAATGTTTGGTCAACACTGCTATTTCTATTGCTATCGTCCCTATTTATCTCAGGGAAAATGCTGATGGAGTGACGTTAACTAGTTTGTTCTACTGTAAATATACCAAATATCATCTCACCGGAGCCGGTACGACTTCGAGAAAACCTCCCGAGAAATTCAGAAGTTCTGAGAGCAAATGACGCCACGCCGTGATATCTTGCGGTTGTATAAAGACGTGTTACGTGCTTGCAAGACGTTTCCTTCGTCTAATCGCCAACGATTATATAAAGAAATTCAATTTGATTTTCGAAAGAATGTGAATGTAACAGATGAAGCGAAAATAGCAGCGGCAGTTGCCCTCGGACAGAAGGGGCTAGCACAGTTGCGTATGTATGACTTTCCAAAAGGGCAGAGTAATATTTCAGTGAAACTAGAGGAAGAACCCATGCCCCGCCCTAAACCAAAGGAGTAAAGTGTTGAGAGTAGTAGTATTGTATAAAATGCATTATTTTGTTACATAATTAAGCTATTTTCTGTGATATCGTCTTGATAAGCAAGTCTAACTTGCCTTCGATACTATTGAATTTAGCAACTAATTCATTATATTTCTCTATTTCCACATATTTTGGTTTTATAATATCCTTTTCAATTTCATTTTCTGTTTGTACCTTATTGGTATTATCATTACTATTACTGCTACTATATACATTTGTCGGACCACTACCAGCTGCTCGCACCGCTAGTAATCCTGATCTATAATCCGGATACTTGAGTGATAAATTTTGTTCATTTAATAATTTATTCATTAAAGTATTATCCACTCTCTTACTACCTCCCCTAGTTCCCTTTACACTACTAGTATAGTCTCTCGGCTGCAGTGGATATCCTAATAATCTGCAGCAATAAGACAAGACATCATACCTCGAGGATGGTAGATCATCTGCAACATTAAGTATTAGTCCGGGCGATGGTTTATTCACTGATGCACATATAACCTGTGCAATATCATCTACATGTATCCTAGAGACTACTGTGTCGTCATCTGCGCCACACTGATTGATATCGCCTTTGGCTTTAAGTAACGTGTCTATTGCACTTCGTCCTGGACCATATATACCAGCTAATCTAAATATATGGACAGGTAATCCAGTTCTTTGATATAAATTTCTCCATTCTGATTCTGCTTGTGCACGAACTTGCGTAATAGGAGTTTCGGGATTAATAGCATCTTGTTCAGTCACCCATGCACCATTTCTATTACCATATACTCCTGTTGATGATAGGTAACCTACCCATTTTAAATTACTATTATTATTTGTTATTAATGATGCTTTTTTTAACTCATTACCATGTGCTTTTAATACCGGATCACCAGATGATGTTTGTGTTGGTGGGACAGTTGTTAAGACATGAGATGCGGATAACAATTCATTCATTGCTTCCTCTTGTACAAGACTATTCCCCATATAATCATCAAATAAATAACCTTGTATACCCCGCTCTTTCAACGTATTGATCTTGTTGATATTTCTACATGTCCCAGAGACCCGCCAACCTTGCTCTTTTAAAGCGGTTGCTACTGCCATCCCTACATATCCCAACCCAAAAATAAATATAGATTTTACTTCATTCTTATCACCTACATTCATTGTACATGAATGCTTGATACTAACAACTCGCGGCGAATTCAGTTGAAACGCGACAATAGCTTGCGCTATACACATGAATAGAAATAACGACTTCATGCCAATAATTGATGAGTGTCTTAAGTACGAATCACGATGCCAATTTCTTCGTAAAAATATTAGTACCGGCAATATGGCTAGAGATATTAGTGTACTTAAATGGAAGTAATTAATGGCTAGTTGACTGGAGAGAAGAGAGCCCTAAATTGCCTCATCAACTTATTTTTATTTCTTGGTAAAAATTAGTTTGATCTTCATCCTATTTCAATCCACACCCATATTTAAAAGAAAAAAAAAAGAGAGAAAAAGAAAGAAGAAAGAGAAGATATAAGATAATTTGTGTTGCTGGTGTGAGATAGATGGTGATACTATTTATATTTGTGTTGTGTCTTCAAGCAAGTTTGGTTTTAGGATCCGAATGCTTGAAACAATCAAAGTTTGGAGATTTATTACTAGTTAATTATACGTTGCAACATATTAATGGAAGTTTAATTCACGAGTCTAAGCCTCATACTCCGTATTATCCGATCCTTCTAAACGAAACCTTTATACTGCAGAATAAGTTGTACATTAACAGTGTAATGATTGTGGAGAACTTGTTGCAGGTATGTCAAGGAAACACAGTGCATATCCATGTACCAGAAAATGATAGTTATAACTTACAGCCATTAGTATTCAGTGATTTTATAACTAGTAAAAGTGACTTAAACTTATATGTGACTGTTAATCAAATTACAACATCGGAAGAACTTGAAATATTCAATGGTTTCAATGAAAAAAATAATTCAAAAATATTAGAATGTGTTAATAAAAATATAGGTATAAATGCGTGGGATGTGAATGGACAATCACCTCTGATGACCGCATTGATCACTAATAACTTGCCGATAGTATCCATACTACTAAATGCATACCCACCGGTTGATATAAATGCCGTGAAACCCACAGGATTCAATGCTATATTTTATGCTGTGCAATACTCACATGCAACAATATTAAAGCATTTGTTAGCCAAGCCAGGAGTCAATCCATCACCAACTGTCCTTCAAGAAGGCAGTAGAGGCAACACACCCTTACACTACGCGTGTCTTCTATCAAAAGTTGATCATATTGAATCATTATTAAAATACGGTGCAAATCCCACTGCATTGAATGAATACGGTCAGTCACCAATAGAATTGTTCCCTAAAGAGAACGTGCAGTCGTCCAAGCTGTATGTGCTGAAGCTGTTCGAAGAGGCGGCTTCAAAGTATAAAAGAATAGAATTATAATCATGAATGTGTATATTACAGTTTTATTTGTCCCTGGAAATAGCTACATGTAAAATTCTTAGTAAAGCGCTTCTTGCGTCACTAGCAGGTAGCCGTTGCAATGCTTCAACTGCACGTTGAGCATGGAATTCAGCTAATTCATATGATTTTTTAACACAATCTGTCTTGAGTGCTAAAGTGAGAGCTTTCTGCACGTCACCCTTCTCTTTGAACTTGCGTTGAATTATTGGTCTCAATTCTCCAACACTTTCACTAGCAATTAATATAGGAGCAGTTGCTAACCCTAGGATCATATCAGCTTGAGCTGGTTTACCTAATGACACACTTGCACCAGTAAAATCTAAAATATCATCAACAATTTGGTATGCCATTCCTAAATGATAACCAAACTCTTCTACAGCTACAGTTTCTCTATCACTTTCTGAATAGCCTTGAAGTAGTGCAGTGCACTTGCATGCGCTGCATATCAACGAGGCAGTTTTAAAATAAGATTTTCGCAAGTAATATGTCATATCTAATAAATCATCCTTTTTACCTCTAGCTTGCATGATCTCACCTTGTACCAAAGCATCTAATGCGCTAGCCATAACTTCTACTACCTGGAAATGCTGTAATCTTGCTAGTAATACTGATGCTCTAGCTAATAAATAATCACCAGCTAATACTGCTACCTTGTTAGTGTATACTGTATGAACAGCTGCACCACCTCTTCTTGTATCTGCTTCATCAAGTACATCATCATGTATAAGTGATGCAACATGAATCATTTCAGTAATTTGACCTAATTGTAATTGTAATTTATATATATTTGAATTTATATGACTACTATCAGTAGCTAATGCACGACCTAATAATGCTACTATTGTTGGACGAAATCTTTTCCCCTGTCTTTGATCAAAGAAATGTGATGCCGCCATAGTTAATACAGGGTTTTCACTAGCAACTAATTCTTTAACATAGTCCGACAATGGTCTTAACTCTTCTGCAACCATATTGAATGGATCAGGTCCACTGGGTGTTGGTCCTGATGCTGTCATAAAATATGTTTCCTTGTCTATAATGGTTGATGGTGGAGGTAGACGAATATACTTGTCTACAGCAGGTGTTAGATCAGCAGGAGGCATCACATTCAATAATGAGACATATTTTTTAGTCATTATATTTGTATTTGCAACAAACAATGATGAAGGAACATTCTTCTGCGAAAGGAATGAATCTGTTACACATATATAACTTATCAAGAATAAAAGGAGTAAGCACGACGTCATGCTGATTGTAAATGCTCAGATATATACGATGTTGGAAGTCACTGATGCCACAATCAAGCAATTCAATTACAAACTCGCTGTCTTTATCTGTGACTCAGAGTCGGAGACTGATGCCGATGCCGGGCCGGAGCCGACCCTAACTTGAGCAATTGGCAACCAGAACCAGATAAGATCGGAATCATTAAGAGATGACGAAGGTCTTGAATGATTCTGACCTACATGATTCTGATTGAACCCTTCTGTTTGCCAATTGAGCGCCTCAACTTTCCTTCTAACGGCGTGGGTGGATAGCTCCAGTAGGGACATTAAATACAAGATAAAATATTAATTCTTTGGTTTTAATAAATCTAAAACTTTCCCAACGGCAAAATCGTCATTGGTACCAGGTGTCACATAATTACACACCTTCAATAATGCATTTTTACAATTTTGTACCGCAACACCAATATCACAATGAATTAACATTTCCACATCATTTTCACCATCACCAAACGCAATAACATTGTTTCTATCAATATTACAATGTTGTAACAACTTGATAACTCCTTCACCTTTATTGCTGTTGTAAGGAAGTATCTCTAACATACCATCCACGGCTTTCGTCAGAGATGCGCGACCAGCTAATGATATTGTGAGATCATCACGAACTTGCTGTAACCGATCCTCTTCATCTAATATGATAAGCTTATGTATATTGATATTACTATGAACAAGATTTTCAAGTCCATTGACAAATACATCAGGAATAGGTTCGTGATATATAACAATTTTATCTGTTTCTTTACTTCTACTCTGACAATATATCTTGTCACCACAATAAGCAATAACGCTAACTTTATTTTTTGCACAATATTCTACCACATTAGTTACAATTTGATTATCTAGAAGTCGCTCATATACCAAATTTCCATCATTATTATACACCATAAGGCCTTGTTGGAAAACTCCCGGGATTCGATTAATATCACCATTAATACATAATAATTCAACTAATTTGGGACTAACTGCATTTACAAATGATTGTCGCGACCTACCAGTACATGGAAAAAATTTATAACCTTTGTCAATAGCATTTTTAATAGCATTAAATGTAGAATCAGGTAGTTCATGATTAGAATCCAAGATAGTTCCGTCTATATCACAACAAATAGCATCAATATTACGACTATTTATAACCGCTGATGTTATGACAGGCTTTACTGACTGTTGATTGCCAGCTGTAATCACCAACAAAAGCAGCAAGAAAACTAGAAACAACAACATTACTCTGCTATATAGAATATCTACACTAGTGATTCTCGAATTACAGTTCTTAGTTAGAACTTCTTTTTAAGAATATTGAATTATTGACAAGCTGTTGAACAGATACCAATGCAATTCAAAGTCATTGGGCAATCAATGATCTGATCTCAATTTTGATTCATCAAGGCCGCATTTCTTATTTTGGTCTCTTTAGAAGTAAACCAGGTTGTTATTAATACAGTTTTCTAACAATCTGTTGTCATATATAATAAACCTTTTATATAATTTATTCTAACCACGATATCAACTTCAAAATCAAGAAAAATAATCAACTTTCCAAATAGTTCAATATTAACGTAATTTGATTCACAAGTCCTATTATAAACCAATTATATGCATTTTCCACTAATTATTTATTGATTACTTCGTAAAACTCTCAGAGTAAAAGTTGCCCAGTTTTCAAAACCCTACCCCGCATAGTCCCATTTCGCGGTTAGTTCAAAAAACTAGTCGACGTTCGAGAAGGTAAGCACCACATCCAACTTACTGTTTCTACACGATGTCTTTGCGTATATTGCAGTGCTGATATAGCCCTGCGACATCCTATACGGAAATATTCATATACTTTTACAAGTTGTTGATATTACGATGGATATTTTATGAGATAATCGTTACAATACATGTATCTTACGGATATTTTTAATATTACATAGGTAATAATATAAAATGGCTGATCAATTAACTGAAGAGCAAATTGCAGAGTTCAAGGAGGCATTCTCCCTTTTCGGTAAGATATATTAATCATGATATTTATAACGGTTTAACATTATTTTTAATTTATTATATAGATAAGGATGGTGATGGAACTATCACTACTAAGGAGTTAGGTACTGTCATGAGATCACTTGGTCAAAACCCAACTGAAGCTGAGTTAGCTGATATGATTAACGAAGTTGATGCTGATGGTAATGGTACTATTGATTTCCCTGAATTCTTAACCATGATGGCAAGAAAGATGAAGGATACTGATTCCGAAGAAGAAATCTTAGAAGCATTCAAGGTTTTCGATAAAGATGGTAACGGATTTATCTCTGCTGCTGAGTTAAGACACATTATGACAAACTTAGGAGAGAAGCTTTCTGATGAAGAAGTTGATGAAATGATTCGTGAAGCTGATATTGATGGTGATGGTCAAATTAACTACGAAGAATTCGTTAAGATGATGATGTCCAAATAAGCATCCTCACACCCACCCATTAATACCTATATATTCTTTTGTGACAGTATGTTATTTTAAGATCTATCTTTGAATAAAATTTTTTTCTTTCGTTTTATTTTACATTACTTCAAGTGTAACATCTTCTAATCCTGAGTTTGATCCAACGGAATTTCTATAATTGTGTGACTCGGTGAGAAATATCTGTTCGGTAACAATAGTTATAAAGCTATTAGGTGAGGAAGTTATTGATGGTCGCTTGAAGCTAAAACTAAATCGTTTCTTTGATGATGTTGAAGAACTATCACTCGACTTAGAGGAGGATGAAGAGGAGCAATCGATATATTCAGTTATACCTAATGAAAAGAAAAGAATAGGTAAAAATGAATAAGGTAATGAATGAATGAGTTGATCAAACCATTATTTCCCTCAATACGCAGCTCAGGATGAGTCGGGGATTCAGACAGCAATCGCACAAATACTTTATAATTGGTATTAGTGGTTGCGTTGGCGTCATCAATGAAGGAATAAACGATGGAATCGAGATCTTCTATGTTTGAACAATCAACAATAAGCCATGAATCAACAAAAAACAGAATATACAGTGTTGCATTGATACGATGGCGGTACACCACCCATTCATTGACAACTCGATTGATCGGATCATAAGGGCCATTTACTATCTCATTCTTGGCACCATTTACAATAATGGGAACAGCTTCAGCTTGCCTTTTGGCAATCATTTTATTATATTGATATTCTTGTAATTCTAATTGTTCTTCATCGAACTGTTTATCCAATGATTCGCTTAACTTCAATGCATTTTGCATTATTTCTTTATCTAAATTCATTTTAGCTATTACTAAATCTCTCGTGGCTTCATTTACCTCGGGTAAATCAATAGCAATTTTACCCGTAATATCTGTTAAACGATAATCCGCCCCTTTATCTAATAATAATTGAACAAGGTGTAAGTCATTCAGCTGACATGCACGATGTAATGCAGATGTTTTATTATTATTTCTAACATTTACATTAGCATCGTATTCATCTAACAACATCTTTACTATTTCTGCTTGTTGATACCATACTGCGAGAAGAAGAGGTGTATCACCAACCCAATCAATCGAGCTTTCAATGCAAGCAGGATTCTCGTCAAACTGTTGCTTTAATGCAGTAATATTACCTTTACTTATCATCAAGACAAGATCATCACTCCCTTCTTCAACATTCTCAATCATCTTTTATATATGATCTGTGAATAGAAATGCAATTGAATATATACTAAACTTTGACTGCCCTTTTTTTAAACTACAACAATATATCAATTAGATCAACAGTCACCACCACACTCACTTCGCTTTGAATAACTTTTATTAGCAAGTATGGGAAATCAACTTGATCAAGTTGTATCTAGGCTGCCGGAACTATCTGCAGAATAAATAGAGAATAATAGTGGAAGTGAGTGGTAGTAGATGGCAAAGTTATCACAAAATCCTGCACAAATTAGTACAATGATATATACATCTTTCTTAAAGTTTCTTCTTTCAAAATCCACACTCCGGTCCCAGACAGACTCAGGAAAAAAAGAGTTGACGAAAAGTACCTAGGAACATCGTTTGGCGACCATTTCTTCCCATCTGGTCCTGACGCTCGTAGTTAACAGTGCAACAGTATACAGTTGGTGCGCATAGGATAAGCTGTTTGTTTAGTGTGTGAGTATATATTCAATTGCTTTTGTGAGAAGGGAGTATAGTTTAGTGAGGAAGGGAGCACATAGTTACGTGTGAGATTGTGAGGAGAAGTACATAATTCATGCATTACTATGTCCAATAGTGTATATCAATCAAACTATGATGGTTATGCCCCAATCAGATCGCAAGTATCGGATGAGCGTGGTAGAAATAATGCAAATGATATGCTTATTAATAAAAACGTTGATGATAAGGTAGAAGATTTTGATGAACCGAGTAAGACCTATCCGGTGAATAATTGCTCCAAATACATACTAATTGCTGGAGTAACCATATTCCTTACAATATTGGTATTAATATACAACTCTCATACATCTTATAGTGAACTAGAAGATGGTACGATTGATGCCGTTGCTTATAACATGACGAACACACCTAGTGTAACTCCAACAAGAATAACAAAAAGTCCACTAAGTCGTCCATCTACTTATAATCCCAGCTTCAAACCATCGAATAAACCATCTGCACGACCAAGCAAGTCGCCTGTGAGTGGACCAACCAAGAAGCCCACCAAGGCACCTACTTCTTACCCTTCAACTGATATGTTAAAATTTACATTTAAACGTGAAAACTATGATATATTGAATTATTTCGACCAAGATAATCCCGATGATGTGACCATCCAATACGCTTTTCTGACTCAGTACACGGGATTACTAGAGCCGGCAGTTAACAACAACCTCGTTGTTTTTTCTGCATCAGATGAGATGAAGTACTCTTACAGCGTTTGCAGTGTTGATGATGATACGGACTGCCAGTACGGGGTCAACTACAACAGCGAAGTGTCCGCAATCAATGTGAATTGTGAAGTCAACACCGTGTACACGGTGACAGTTAATGAGGTTGATACAAGCAAGAATGCAACTGTTAGATCAAGCACTGGTAATGTAATCTGTTACTATGTGCGCCGAGAATTGCGGGACTTGACGGCTGACGATTTGAGTACAACAATGGACACATATTATTCTTTATGGCAATATAGTGAGGAAGAAGGACAACAGTTATATGGAAGTAACTTTCATAATGCAACCTATTTCACTTCTGCTCACTACTTCGGTGCATCCCAACGTGAAGCGGACCATATTCATGAGGGACTCGGCTTCTTGCTCCTTCATTTACAAATGTCGAATATATTTGAATTATCACTACAAGCCGTTAACCCCGCGGTGACACTACCCTACTGGGACTATACCCGCGATGACTCTGATGTTACCAAGTCTTATGCCTTCACTGCAGACACGTTTGGCAGCTTGAATTCATGGGTAGTTGATGACAGTTATGACATCGACGTGGGCTGGAGTAGTGTAACGAATGATATTAATGATGCAAGAATATTGGATGGCCGTTGGGCCAACTTGAAGACAGATTATAACAGCTATTACAGTGATATGAAGACAGCATATGGTTACTTCCGCGCCCCGTGGAACATGAACCCATCCCCTTACCTCACCCGCTTCACTGGTTCTGTCTCATGGCCAACTTGTTCATCTTTCTATACTTGGATAAAAAAAAAAACAGATTTAATGGCATTTTTAAAGTATGCACCTGGTCCTGCACATGCATCAGTGCATGGCACAATAGGCGGTGTATATGGCTGCAATATCCTGTATGACAAGCTAGTTCCCTCGGGGATCGTCGACGCCAATCGTATTACTAAACTATGTGCTAACTGGGGATTCAAACTCAAGGATCTTTACCGCACTGGTTATATTACCGCTTATGACACTGATGATTGCACTGTTAACAATGACGATCTTGGGGATTCGGACTGTGGATTTGTATGTGATGAGAGTAAAGAAGATGATTTTATTGCCGAGATACAGGACTCGCTCTCTGGCTACGTTAACACAAGTGACTACAACGCTCTCAGCGAGATACACAAGTTTATCTGTCACGGTGATGGCTACAAAGTGTTTTATGGGGATCATCTCGAGTCAGCATCTGCTGCTGATCCTAGTTTTTGGACAATTCATCCCACTAGTGAGCGTGTGTTGCAAGCAAGGTCCTTCTTGGGATGGTCCAACACCGACTGGAATTATCAGATCAAAGTACCAACTGAATACGTGTGTGAAAGACCTAAATGTTATCATGAAACAAGTGATAATTTTTACTTTGATACTCAATGTTGCATGGGACACTTCGAGAACGACACCATGATTGACTTTGTTAACAGTGACAGTCAAAGCATGATAAAAGGAGGGCGCACTAACCGTGAATACATCACACAGTCCAATCCCGCCAATGAGAACTACAACATGGGATACATCTACGAGTCCTTCTTGTTCCCGGGATGCAGTGATAGCAAGACATACAACGTTGAAGGCTATATAAGTGACTTGATCGATGGGTTAGTAAGCGATGACACCGGCAGCGATGACGCCAGCAGTTACGACGCGAGTTATGACGATCAAAATGATTTTTATTTCTCTCCAACGAACTAATTATTGATGTGAATTTGTGTGTAAACTAACAAAATCTAGACTAGAAACAGGATGATAAACTTGCTTAGTTAGTTACAGCGGAAGCGCGGATGTACTGGACGTCGTGCACATCAAGAGTGACGCTGTAGGAGTCAGTGAAGGTGCCAATCACTGTTCCTTTCCAGAGGTCATACAGGGAGTAAGAGTTACCTTTTAATCCTAATTGATTGAATGTTGAGGAGATAGTAACACTAGTGTCGTTGTTACTGTTGTAGTAGACGATGGCATAGTCGCCGTTAAGCAAATCCCTTTTCCATACTTGACTACCGTCAACTGCGTTGTTATTAATGATGCGCTTAGCAGGTGCATACAAGGAGTCCCAATGAACATTCAAGACATCCTTGTTCATAAGAATAGAACGTTTCTCAT
>JACCDO012377152.1_pt1 | contig 17331 bp, 14 predicted proteins | sample 7446101 | NCBI WGS metagenome assembly JACCDO01 (sample SAMN15323440, study PRJNA562643) | freshwater metagenome | isolation source: river surface water | place: USA:Blue River Watershed | collected 2017-08-16 | reverse complement strand
CAACAGGTACTTGTTCTTCTACAACAGGTACTTGTTCTTCTACAACAGGTACTTGTTCTTCCACAACAGGTACTTGTTCTTCTACAACAGGTACTTGTTCTTCTACAACAGGTACTTGTTCTTCTACAACAGGTACTTGTTCTTCTACAACAGGTACTTGTTCTTCTACAACATGTACTTGTTCTTCTACAACAGGTACTTGTTCTTCTACAACAGGAACTTGTTCTGAAATAGATGGTTGGTCTTCAATAATTTCTTTGGAATCACTAAATCTTACAGATTTATTTTGTTTTTTTGGATATGAAAAAAAATTTCCCATATTAATATTTTGTTATTTATTATATATTTTTAATATTTTATTTTATATTTTATTTTTAGTATTAAATTCAATTTAATTTCTCTAAGTTAAATTAAAAGTAATAAAATGGATAGTAGAATATTATTCATAATATTTTTATGTATATTTATAATTGTTATTAGTTTATTTAAAGTTGAAAATTTTGCTGTTACAACACGTTCAATTATAGCAGAAGATGAAGTTTCAAATGAACAATATCATAAATGTATAAATGAAAATGATATGTTAAATTATAAAACAAAAGGAACTTATAATTCATGTAATAATATATTAAATAATTTAGCTAATTGGGGGTTAAAATCTAATACAAATTTAGGGTTTGGTAAATTTGATGATATGTGTTCATTTTCATCAATGAGAAAAATACCATCCGATTGTTTAGAAAAACATATAAAGAATCAAGATAAAACTATTAAAGACATTCATAATTTGTTTATAGATTCAGAGACAAATGAAACTTTTTTAAAAGATAATTTTAATAAAAATATAGATATACATCAAACATATATTGATGAATTATATAAAAACCCTGAAATTAATGATGCTGTAGATTATTTATATTTATATAGTTATCCGGTCAGTGATAATATATATAATTCTATATTAAATGACAAAAGATCAAATAAAATTGGAGGTGGTTCTACAAATAATAATGTAGTTAATACATCTTCTTCTACAAATTTACCAAAAAAATCATATTCAGGTACAAAATCATCTGAAAAATCAATGATTTCACCAACCAGATTTAAAAAGGTCTCTGAGGACAAGACAAGAAAAATTAATAATGTTACCAATAGTAATGTTACAAATAACAAAATTCCAAATAGTGGACCTACTATAACAGAACCTTCATTAACACCTCCAGCAATAATTTTTAACACTTCAAATATGAATTTAGAAAAAAACAAAAATAAATCTAATAATACAACTGCTGTATTAGGATACTAAGCTGGTAACAACCATAAAAACTAATTAAGGAATCCATTTTATATTTTTTTAATTATATTATCAATTAAACGTTAACAGGTTTAATTATTGAAATAGTTTTATCCTCTCTAGTTACAATTTTAAATGTTATATGAACTTGCATAGATGAGTTAATTAAAACTCCTTTAGAACCATTTTCAAGCGTTTCTAATAATACTGGATTTGTAGTCGAAGGTTCATAATAACTACCAGGGTCTAATGTTCCTGTTTTATAATCAATATCTCCAGGAGGAGAAATATATAATTTTCTGATACATCCTTTATTATTATTTGGACCTGAATCTTCTAATTCTAGATTGATAATAATATGACCTTCTGGGCGATTAATAAATTGTTCAAATCTAGCATCATTATTAATAACATGATTGCTTAATTTAATATTTTTAATTTTAATTAAATCACCTACACGATAAGTTCTATTACTAAACCATTTACCAGTAACTATTTCAATATATTTTCCATCTGTTGTTAAAGGAAAACCAGGTGTTTCAATTAATTCAATATCAGCTGGATTATCAACATATGAAATTTGTTCAATTGATAAATGATCGTTTTCTAAACTAATAGGTTGACCATCAGGTCTGTAGAAACGAATAGTCATTCTATTCAATGAAGCCAGAGGAGTATTTGGATATTTCTTTTTTTCAAATAAAAATGGACAGAATGACATAAAACCTCTTTTAAACTGTCTATCAAATTTCTTTTCTATTTGATCCGTAGTTGACATAACACGGTGTATTTGATCATGTGTTAATACTTCTGAATCATATGCTTTATCAAATAAAAGAAGAGCAAAAGCATCATTAATAGTATTATTACTACCTCTGAATACACCATCTAATTCTTCAATATCCATAACTAAGAAAGGATATGATTGTAAATCTAGATATATACGATTATCAAATGGTACAGATAATCTATCATGAGGAAAAATAACTTTAACAACTTCAACCGATACAACATTACGATATAATTCATCAATACCTACACCTGATTGACTCGAAGTAGGTTTAAAATGAACTAAAAATTTATAACGATTTTCAACATCATTCTCCCATTGTCTGTCTTCACTACTAACAACTATATAATGAGGAACATCTTGGTAATCTCTTGTAGAATTTTTTAATTGTTCAATTAAGAAATCATAAATAGGGTTTACTAATTCATGTGAAGGTGTATAAACATGATCTTGAGATACAGCTACTCTTAAATTATTTGGATTTCTTTCTTGTGCTTGATTACTATTTGTATAAATTTGTGTTCGGTTAAAATCAGTAGGGTTTCTTAAAGCATTAAGTTGATCAATCATTGAACGTTCACCTAAATAATTTGAATTATTAACTATTCTTTCAGTTGATTGGTTTTGAAATCCTTCAATTCTAGGATCATTAAAATCTTGTGCTGTCTGAATATGTTTTTCTAATTGTTCTTGTAAATTAGGTTGGTATTGAATTTGAGGATTTGGATTGGTGTTAAAAACAGGTTTATTTTCAACAGTTTGTTGATAATTTAAAAACTCATTAATTTCTTTATTTCTGGTTTTTTGTAAATCTTCGTATTTAGAAGAAACGTGTTCACTAGTTACATTATTCATTTCATCCGAATTAAAGTATAATGGTTGCCCAGGGTTTGATAATTGATTATTGAAATCATCATTAATAGTGTATGGTAAAATATTAAAGTTATTATCAGCATTCGCTACTTTAGGACTTTGTTTAGATTGATTACTTTTTTTAAGATCCTTTAATTCTTTTTGATTTCTTTGCGATTGTAGTTGTTGACTTTGCTGAGGTGGGGGTAATTGTGTTTGTACTTGTGGTTGAGCATTTCCTCTGGCTGCTAATAGTTCTTGATATCTTTTATCAGTTTCACCTTTGGTAGATTCTAAATCTTGAACTGAAATGGGGGTTAAATTGGGGAGTTCTTTTCTTACTTGATTATTATTATCACCCATTCTCTCATTTCTAATTATTTCTAAACGATTATTAAGTTCGGATTCATTACCATGAGAAAATGATTTTAATGGTCTATCCATCATTGGAGTTGTGAAGCTAGAAGCCGCTAGACTTTGTTTTTTTGAAATTTGATTAATAAAATAATCAGATATCTTTTGTGAAGTGTAACGATTTAAAGCTGATAAATTATTTATAGTTTTTTTATCAGCATTATTATAAACTTTATCCATCATACCAATAATTGTATTTTTGTATTTGGATGAACTATTAAGATTAAAATTTATTTTATTCAATACTTGATTACTTACATCTTGGTATAGAAAATCGATATTGTTTTCAGATAAATAAACATCGCGGATTGACATTTTTCTTTTAAATTAAATTAATTAATAATACTTATATACTAATTATATTTATTATAATTATCATAAAAAAAATAAATTAAATCTACGAATTTTTCAGTAATCTAAATAAAAATGAATAACATCAAAAGTTTAATCAGACAAGAAATAAGTTTTTCTTTTTGAATTGACAAATTCATCTTTAATTCGTTTGCTATTAATTTTATTAAATGTTTTCTTTCCTTCTAAAAGCTGAATAATGAAATACATTGAATAAACACCACATTCTGAATTTTGATATTGATGTCTAGTTTGATTATATTCATATTTAATATCCATATTTAATTCTTTACCTTGTTCTTGAATTCTTTCTACTAATTTTTGTACTTCTTGTGGTGGGGCTGTTCCATATGAATCAAAATAATAAACTGCTTTTTTAACAAGATCTAAATACATAGCAACCCAATGAGAACCTGGTTGATCATGAGGATCTAAGTTATAAATAATCCCTAATTTATCTATTCCTTCTTCCATAAGTCGTTTGATACTTAATTTACATAATTCATCAACAATACATTTTCCAGAACTATATTCATAATCAAAATCAATAGGAACAGGTCCAACAAATCTGAAATTTGGATATTTTTCTTCATATTGCTCCATAACGGATTCAATATCATTTGTATTTAACCATTCATATTTATTCTTTTTCCAACTTTTTGGCATTTTAGGTCTAAAAATACCAGATAGTTCCTTACGGTCTAACTTGTTAACAAATTCTTGTTCAATCCAACACCATTCAGTACTACATTTATTTTTAAGACGTTTATCAATTTCTTTCCAAAGTTGACGACGATTCTTATTTTTAGGTATTTTTATTTTATCATCTGAATTCTTTTTATTCCAATCAGTTGCTATTTTAACTAATTCATCGAATTCAAAACATGTAGTTTTATTGTCTTGATTCGACGGACTACAACTATCTATACTTACTTTTGTTTTTTTATGAGTTGTTTGAATAGAAGAATGAATGGACCGTGATTTTGTTTTCTTAGACATTCTTTTTTTTTGTTTTCTTGATTTTTTAGCTTTGCCAAAGATAAACATATCTTTTTAATTTAATAAAAGAGAAAACTTTTATTTTTAAAAAAATATGAATTCAACCGTAAAAATATTTATAATTATATTTATTTGTATATTTTTGATATATCATTTAATAGAAAATAAAGAAAATTGGGTCCCATGGGTATGGAATCTACCAACCAGAGATATATATCCTAGATTATATTATGATATAAGATGTCCTCCCCCAATAGTCCATTATTATAGAGAAGTACCTCGTATATATGCTAATCATCCATATTTTAGAGAATCTTCATTAAAAAGTTTATATTCAATGTACAATCCTTATAATCCAAATGATATAGATGATAAATATCAAAAATATACATATTTAGATTATCCAGATTTAGTTAATCCATACCAATGTCCGTATTAAATTTTAACTTTTTTTTATTTTTTAGTTTTTACTTTTTAGTTTTTAGTTTTTAGTTTTTAGTTTTTAGTTTTTAGTTTTTTTATAATTTTTATTATTTTAGTTAAAAAGTATATGAAAAATATAATTATCTAAAGTAAAAGATACAAATAGATAAAATGTTTGAAGAAACAGATAATTATATTTTATTAGAAAGTTTAAAAAAAAAGTATCAAGAGGAATTAGAAACATATCAGCAATTATCTAGTTTGATAAATAATAAAATACATATTTTGAAAAATAATGAAATATATCAAATTAAGATTTTAGATGAAGAAAAATCAAAATTATTATCTGATATCGAAAAAGAAAAAGAAACAATACAAAATTATCAAAGTAAGGTATTAGATATTTTAAAAGATATAAACGACAGTGAAAATTATCTTGAAAATAATAAACCTGAAAATATAAATCTAGATACTTTAAGAAAAGATCTAAATAAAAAGGTCATTGAAATCAATACAATTATTAAAGATAAACAAAATATTAAAAAAGGATATGAATTAGAGAAAAATAAACTTAGTCAATCTCAACAAAATGAAATATTAAAAATCAGAATAGACTTAAAAGCTAATCAATTATCTGGTCAAGAAAGAGAAAATTACTATAAATCTGAACTTTTAAAATTACAAGAAGATTATCAAAATTTCATTAAGAGATGGGATATAGCTATTGAAGTGAATAATGATAAAAAGGAAGAAATTTATGAAACGATTAGTATATTGAATGAAACTTTATCTGAACAATTATTAGATAAACAAGTTGAAAGAAGAAAATTATCTGAATTTTCAAAACAATGGTTTGTTGAGAAAAAGAAAAATAAGTCATATGTTAAATCTTTAGAAGAACAGATAAATGGACATACAAATGAAAAAGATATTTTAATTGATAATCAAAATAATTGGCATTCTGATGTTAAAAATGAAAATACAATATTAATTGATGAAATTAAAGATATTATATTATCTCAAGAATCAGAATTAAATCAAATTGATACTGAAATAATTAAGATTGAAAGTAATATTTTAGATGTTGATAAAAAAATACAAACTTTGAATGTAAATATTAATAAGAAACAAATTAATGATTTAAATCAAATTAAATGGAGTTTAAAAATTTCTTTAGGTGACCTTAATCAAAAAAGAAATATTTTAAATGATAAATATCAATATTCTTTAATTGATTTAAATAATGCTACAAAAAAATTAAGCAATTTAATCAATAATGATCCTTTTAAATTAGAAATAAAAAAGTTAAGTAATTTAGTCGATAAAAAAAGCATATTGATTAATCAAATTAAAAAAAGAGAAAAAATAATTATTGAACAAGATAAGAAGTATTTACTCGAAAATAAAGATAAATTTAAAAAAATAAAATTGGAAATAAATAAATTAAATGAAAAAATAAATAGTATTGATATCGATTTGAAAACTATAAATGAAAGATTTACAGAAGAAAAAGGTTTTATTATGTCAAAAATTTCTTCTAAAGAAGAAGAACTTAAAGATCATTATAAATATATGAATAAATTTGCTGAAAAAGCAGAATATGATATTAATATAATTACTGAAAAATATAAAGTAAGTTTTGATGAAATTAATTGTTTAATTAATAAAAATATTGATGATATCCATGATATGAAATCTCAAATTACTTTATTGAATAATAATTATGATGAAATTTTACAAAAAAATAATCAATCAATAGATTTATATAAAAGAAAAACATCAGAATTGGTGAAAAAGAAAAATCTTTTATCAAATAATGAAACTATTTTAAATGATTTAAAAAATAAATTTTCTATTAAGGAAAATTTTTACAATGATTATGTGTTAGAATACGAAAGTAAAGTTAATGAAATTAAATTAAATACATTAGAATCTGTACAAAAGTTAAATAAATCAATAAGTAGTAATGAATTAGAATTAAAAATGTTAAAAAATCAAATAAAAAATTTGGAAAAAACAGTTATCGAAGATTATATCAAATATACATCTCAAATTATATTATCATTTGATTCTGAAGATAAAATAGAAATTGGTAAAGAAAATGATTTAGAAAAATTCGAAAATTTTATTGAGAATGGAATAAATTTTGATGATGAAATAGGAAAAGAAATAAATAATTTTAGCATTGAAACTATTATTGAAGCTATTAATAAAGAATTATCAAATAATAATTTGAATAATGATGAAGAAAATCTTGAAGGAAATATTGATGATGATTTAATAAAACTAGAAAATATTCATAAAAATACTATTATTGACTTTGATGAAGCATCAAATGAAATTGATATTAAAAGTATTGAAGATTTTATGAAGATTATAAATAGACAACTAATCCAAAATGATGAAAAAATAAATAAATCTATTGATACTGATATTACAGAAAATAATCATGATGGTAATGATGGTAATGATGGTAATGATACCATTGAAAATGATATAATTAAATTTGATAAATTTATAGAATCTAATAGTTATTCAACTGATGAAATTTATGATTTAAAAATAGAAACTATAATCGATGCCATTAATAAAGAATTGTTACAAAATCGTGATAATGTAGAAGTAGAAAAAGAAAACAATAATATTATTTCTGAAGAAAACGAAATTGATATTGATATTGATGATTTTCTAGAAAATGATATCAATAGTAGTGAAATGATAATTGATGAAGATAATCAATTTATTCAAGTTGTTGAAATTATTCAAGATAATAATAATGTAATTGAAAAATCAGATGAAGATAAATTAGATAATGTTGATATTGATAATTTCATAGAAAATGATATTAATAGTAGCGAAATGATAATTGATGAAGATAACAAAGTTGTTCAAGTTGTTGAAATTGTTCAAGATAATAATGTAATTGAAAAAGCAGAAGAAGATAAATTAGATAATATTGATATTGATGATTTTCTAGAAAATGATATTAATAGTAGTGAAATGATAATTGATGAAGATAACAAAGTTGTTCAAGTTGTTGAAATTATTCAAGATAATAATAATGTAATTGAAAAAACAGAAGAAGATAAATTAGAAAACTTAGAAAACTTAGAAAACTTAGAAAACTTAGATAAGTTGGATAATGTAATTGAATCTAAGGAAGATAAACAGGCTAATATACATGATATTATATATAAAAAACAATTAATTGGAGTTTATAAAAAACTTAAAAATAAAGATAATCAAATTAACAATCTAAATATAAAAGATTTAATATATAAAAATAAATTAATATCAACATATAAAAAAATAAAAAATATGAATAATCTTAAAAAATAAAAAATTTTATTATTTTCCGATTATATAAATAAATTATTTAGTTCATACTTTGATAATGAAACAAATAAAAAAAATTATTAATAATCTCAAAGACAATAAAGACTATATATTTTATATAGTTATTACAGGGATTATATTATTGGTTATTTATGTAATCTATTTATATAAAAATAGAATAGAAAAGTTTGAACCGGAAGAATATTATCCAGGTGGTATAAATATGACTGAACAAATACTATTTATTAATTTAGATAACAGAAAAGATAGATTAGAAGCTATAACCAAACAACTTAAAAATCAAATGGTTCAGATGAATAAAGTACATAGAATTCCAGCACATTATACACCTGGAAATGGGCATTTAGGCTGTGCTAAAAGTCATTTAGATGCTATTAAATATGCCAATGATAATGGTTTTGAAAATGTTATTGTACTAGAAGATGATTTTAAATTTTCAACAGATAAAACCCAAACAAATAAATTATTTAATGACTTTTTTTCAAAGGTTAATAAAAATGAATGGGATGTTGTTATGTTAACCCATTTATATGGTAAAACAACAGATACAAAATATCCTTTTATTAAAAGAATAAAGGATGCTCAAGCTGGTTCTGGTTACATTGTAAATAAAAGTTATTATCCTGTAATGATTAGTATTTTTGAAAAATGTGTCGAAAATATGTCAAAGGATGAGTCAAGAACTTCAGGTGTTAATTGGGAAAAATGGGCATTAGATCAAGTTTGGAAAGAAAATCAAAAAGAAGATAGGTGGTTTACTTTTGAACCTTTAATTGGTAAACAAGATGAACAATTATTTAGTACAATTCAAACTATTACAAATTATAATACAAAAGATACAACTAATACAACTAATACAAATAGTACAACTAATAAGTAGAATAATAAATAACTAAATAAATATAAATCTCAACTTGGGTTTTCCATGTAATATTTATTTTTTTTCTAATTTTAAATGTAAATAAAAGAATAATAATCAATAATTAAAATGGATGTTATTATTGAAATACCAAATCAAACTTTAACAAAATATGAAGTTGATAAAGAACATAATTTACTTAGATTAGACCGTATGTTACAAACTTCAATGGTATATCCTGGTAACTATGGATACATTCCTAAAACTTTAGGAGGTGACGGTGATCCACTTGATATTATAATGCCAGTTGATTATCCAATGTATCCAATGAGTTTAGTTAAAGTTAAACCAGTTGGAGTTATTATAATGGAAGATGAAGCCGGAATGGATGAAAAAATTATTGTTTATCCTGATAATAAAGTGGATTCTAGATACCAAAAAATTAATTCTCTTTCAGATGTCCCCAAAGAAACTCTTGATAAAATTGTACATTTCTTTCAACATTACAAAGACCTTTCTCCTGGAAAATTTGTAAAAGTTAAATCAATCAAAGGGAAAGCGGATGCTTTAAGAATTATTAAAGAATCAATTGATAATTATCAAAAAAGTCAATTGTTAAAACCTATCAGCAAAGGTGGAAGTAAAAAAATATCAAAAAACAAAAAAACTAAAAAATCAGAAAAGAAATCGAAGAAAGTAAAGAAATCGAAAACTTCTAGAAAATAATTTATACATTTTATTTTATTTTTTTCTTTCAAATATTTAAATATCTTAAACTATTTATTATAAATGAGTTCATTATTATCATTTGGTACAACAACATCTAAAAATCAAAGTCGTAAAAAATCTTTAAAGAGATCATCTACTAAAAAATTTATTACGGTTGGTCATGTTGAATCTAAAGAAGATTACGTTAAAGTATTTGTACGTAAAATGCTTGAAATCCCAATAGCAGTTCGTTTATTTCACTGGAAAACAGATTCTTATGCTACACATAAAGCAACAGATGGTCTTCTTGAAACATTAAATGAAATTATTGATAAATATGTAGAAACATTACTTGGTAAAACACATATTAAGATACATATGGATAATTACAATAATTTACATATTCCTAATTTAGAAAATAATGCTAAATTAGAAGAATATATTAAATCCATTATTGAATTTTTACTTGAAATACATAAAAAATTAGATATCGAAAAAGATACAGACCTTCTCAATATTAGAGATGAAATAATTGGCGACCTTAATAAATTCTTATACTTATTAAGATTAAAATAGGATTCAAAAAAATTGAATAATTATTTTCTATTTTTGTTTTTTGTGAAATCGTATTATCAATTATAATCAATATATAATGACTTTTATAAATATACTATCTTCTAAAATCAAATCTCGTACAGGAGGAGGGATACTTAACTTAATAACCAGTTCATGTTTCGTCTTGACTATAATTCATTCATATTTTAGAAGATGTGATGAATTAGTAATCGGATGTTCAATTTGTTTAATGACATCATGTCTTTATCACGGTTCAAGAACCATTGTAATTTTTCATGAAGAACAAAAAGAAAAAGAGAGAGAGAAAGAAAAAGGGAAAGAAACTAAACCATATTATCTTCAAGTCTGTATCTATACATTACCCTTCTTTCGTTTAGTTGATATGATATTTTGCCAATTTTGTATCATTTATTTCAGTTATCAATGCGCTAGTTTTAATTGGCTCTATATTGGAACAATTATGGCAGCATTTTATCTTTTTGTAATGTATTATGTATTTGAAAAATCAAATAGAAAACTAGATGGTGATTTATGGCATTGTACATTACATATTATTGCTAATTTAGGAATAAGTTGTTTAATTGAATCATGTTTAGATTTACCATTATGTATGATAAGTAATAAATAATTCAGATAAACAAATAAAATTGAAAAAATTATAATTAATTTAAATTTTATTATTTAAGGTATAATCACAAATAATATAAAATGCTTAAATCTATTAATTGTAATAATTGTAATAATTTAGATAAAATGAATATTTTAAAAACAATTATTAAAAATATTATTAGGATAAAAGATTTACCTCCAATATATGTACAATTAAATAAACTAAAACATACTATAAATCTAGATAGTATTAAATTATTTCATAAAAATTATGATGGAAAAGAGAAAAATGACATTAATAATAAATTACGTGAAAATATTATTAAAAGGGTTATAAATGAAAATATCCCAGAAGATTATTATAAATACAGTCTAGGATGGTTTAATTTAAAAAAATCGATTGATTCTTTTGTTAATAAAATTATAGAAGAAGATATAGTAAAAAATGGACAATATAAATCAGTTGAATGTAAAATTAAAGCTGGTCGAAATTTTAATTATGATTTTGATGTAATTTATAATTTTTCAAAAGAAGAAAAAGAACAAGCAAAAGATGAAAGGACAGAAACCAAAATCATAAAAAAAGTAGAATTTAAATTTAATTGTTCTAAAATTGATGAATGTCCACAATTTATATCAATCTCAAGTAAATTTAATACAGAATATGCTGAATATTTTTATGATAATTATATTGAACAAATAAGTAAATTATATCAAACAGATATTAAGATATCTAAAGAAGAATATTTGAAATCAGTATTCCAGACTTCATATAAAAAACATAATTGGTTCCAATATATTTATGAAAATGAAGAAAAATATATTGAAGAAAAAAAAATATTAGTTAATAAATCTATTAATGATTATCTTTTAAGTATAAAAGATACAATTGATCTCAATAAAATTAGTAAAAAATTAATTGACACACAATCACAAAAAATATATATGTGTTATGATCCTTCAAAACATAATATATCTACAGATTTTATTAATGATAATGAATTAAGTATTACTGATATTAAAGAATTAAAAAAAAATAAAGATGGAATGATACATACAATTGTATGTTCAACAAAATCTAATACAATTATTAATATGCTTTTAAGATGGCGTAATCATGCTGGTATTTTAAATCCAGCTTGGCAAATCAGTATTAAAAGATAAACATTATGATTATTATTTGCTACTTATTTTTTAATTTTTAATTTTAAATTTTTAATCTTAATTATTAAAAAATCTATAAATAATATAAATTTAAACATGACACACAATCATAAAAAATATACTAAAAAAAAACAGTCAGGTGGAACTTCTATTAATATTGAACAAATAAGAAGTTTAATTGAATTTCTCAAAGCTCAGTTTAAATCTGAAACATTAATATTTGATACTATATTAACTAATATGAATTCAATATATGAAGAATATCGGAAAAAATTTCCGATGGGAGAAAAAACACCTTTTAGATATGATTATAATATCCCACAAAGTGATTCTTTTAAAACCATCTTTGAAACACCTTTTGAATGGTATTTATCAAAAAACCCTAATTTTCGTCCAATCGAAGAATTAACAATTACTATACCTGAATTTAGTTTTATAGTTAATGGTATGATTAAAGATTTGCTAGTATTATATATTGGTCGAAAAATGCCACAAATATTAGCATATGAAAAAGAAAAATATGGTGAAAATAGTTTAATTTATGGAAGGATGCCACCTACATATCATACAAGAAGTCAAAGATTATATAAAATTAAAGAAGACGACCCTAGAATGGATGATATTATAAAAAAAGCATTTGAACTTATGATTATTGGAGGAAATGTAATTAATAAAGATTATAATTATGTTTTGTTCGTTAATTTTTTAATTGAATATTCTAGATTATTTTCATTAGGAACGCTTAATGTAGAAGATAATTCAAATCTATCAAATTCTCAAAAAGAATGGAATTGTAAGGAAGCATTTAAATTTGTTACTCAGACATTAAAAACTCCCTACATACTATTACCAACACTTGGACAAATAAATTATGTAAAGATGCTTGATTTAATTAAAGCACCTATTGTAAATTTTAGATTAATGAATAATAGAAGAATTTTACATGACGCATTTGAAGCACCATGTGAAGAATTTCTTCATGATATTAGATTACATGGTGATGTAACACATAATATATTTCATTATATAAAAAATTTAAAAAAATATAGAGAAAAAGCATCTAATTCTACATTAGATGGTGGTAAATTTAAAAAATTATATTTTATTAAAAATCAAAATTTTAATATGTTAAAAAAATATTATACATATGACCAATCTATAATAGATTCAAATAAAAATAATCATACTTATGATGAAGAAAATACAACCCGTTTTTATAATTCAGTAATACTATTTCAAGTATTACATGAAATACAATATTTATATATTTTTATTGATACAGAATTAACTGTTCTAGAAATTATAGATATACTAGCAAGACATTATTATTCTACTAGTAAAATATTAGCTCATGCTTTTTCTATAGGATGTAATCATGATATAACTATAGGAGATAAAAAATGTGATTCTCTGTTAAATATTGATGATTTAAATAGATTATTCATAGGTATTGATAGAGAACATCATTTATTAAAAGATCTTCCTCTAAGAACATTTGTTAATTATATTTCAGAATTAATTAATAAATTATTTGCTCTAAATTCTGAAATATTATCAAGTATTGAATCATCTTCAACTACTTTAGTTAACAACCGACCTACAGAAACAGAAACAGAAACTGAAAATTCTGTAAAGAATTCTAAAAAACTTACTCACAGACAAAGAAGAAAAGCATATCTTAAAGGTGTACAAAATGGTACAATCCCTGTTTCTGAATTTAGAAAAAGAAAAAACCAACAGAGAATTACTAATTCATTCCTAAAAGAATTGAATCGACAACAATCTCATTCTCAAGCACAACCCATAAAAAAATATTTAAGTGGGTTAAATAATAATAATATTAATGTATAAAATGATAAATTATTTATATATAAATTGGTAAAATATGTTTAATTTCGGTTGTATTAATAGCATTATTACCAAAATATATTTCAACAAATTCTTTAGTTTTTTGATTATTAAAAGAATCAATAATTTTTTTATATTTATTTATTAATTCATCTTTTGTTTTTGCCAAAGATTTATTTTTATTTTTATTAATAATCATAATTAAGTGATTTTCAATTAAATATGGTTCCTTGATATCAATTAAACAATAATTAAATGTATATTGACCTTTACCATATCCTCTATTTAAAACTAACAATGGGTCAGTTTTACCTTCCATCATAATATATTTTTTCTTTTCAGGATTATCATATTCAACCAGTTCTAATTTATTATTTTTAATATTACTATTATAAATTAACAAAGTATTTGAAGCATCTTCTGTTAATTTTGATTTATGCTGATTCCAAACAATGGAACCTACTTTAACATCAAAACCTTGTTCATCCAATGTTGAAGCTCCTTTATATAATTCATATAATTTTTGAATGTTTTGTGGAGTATTAAAAATACAATAATCATTAATTAGCATGGTCCATTTTTTATTATAATCTTTTGAAGGTTTAATATTTTGAAAAATAAAGATAATTGTATCCTGTTTTGTTTCTAAATATTGATCATCAATCGCACAATCAACAATATCAATAATGGTATAATTATCAAAGATATGTTGACGTAATTTGTTATAATAAAGACAATTAATAAAGTTCTTTGGTAAAATGAATGATAATACACCATTTTTTTCCATTTTGGTAATTGCTTTAATCAAAAATAGAATAAACATATTTGGACGTCCATCATAGAAAACTTCTTCATCTTTGGTTCCATATGTTGATGTTAATTTATCTTTTGATACTACAAAATATGGAGGATTGCCAATAATAAGATCATATTTAGCCGAATTAGTATTTGAATAATTTATAAAATCATGATGAACTATTTTTGTTTCATTTTTAAATTTTAAATCTTTAATACTTTGATAAATTTCATCAATAAATTCTATACCAGTAATTGAAATATTATCAGAAATAGAATCAATGTATTTAATATATTCACATGAACCACAAGATGGTTCTAGAACAGTTTTGAAACTAAACCCTTTTATTTTTTTGATTATATCAAAATTTTTTTCAATGATAGATTTTGGTGTAAAATAAATCCCATTATCTTTTTTTGTTTTGAGAGTTAGTTTTTTTGTTAAATCAATTGATAAATCAGTAAATTGATTTTCGGATTCTGTCATATTCTTAATATTTAAATACAATTTGATTTATATATAATTAAATCAATTTTATTATTATATTTTTTCTATATGAAAAAATTATTTTTTATTAAAAAAGATTAAAACTTAAAAGGTATTAAGAGTTATTTATTTGCCTTTCGCGGCACCTTTAGCACCTTTGGCTGGTTTAGCAGCGGCAGGTGTGGCTTCTTTGGCAGGGGCAGCTGGTGTAGCTTCGGCAGCTTTAGGAGCGGCCTTGGCACCTTTAGCAGCTTTGGGAGCAGCTTCCTTGGCAGGAGCAGCTGGTGTAGCTTCTTTGGCGGCCTTAGCACCTTTAGGGGCAGCTTCTTTAGCAGGGGCAGCTGGTGTGGGAGCAGCAGCGGCTTTAGCTGGTTTGGCAGCTTTAGGGGCCGCTTCCTTCTTGGCTGGGGTAGCTACTGGTGTGGCGGCAGCTGTAGCAGCAGGAGCTGGGGCAGCGGCAGCTTCAGCATGTGCTTTGTTGGTTTCGTCGGCAATCTTTTGGTATTTGGCACGGTCACCTTCCGAAAGACCACTCCATTGTTGGTGGATTTGCTTCATACGTTGGGTGTTCGACATTGTGGGTTCCGATTCACGGAGAGTACGGGTCATTTCCTTAACGTACATGTTGAGGGCGCTGACGTTACCAGTGCGGTGACGAACACTGCGACGGAAGGGCGAGTCTTGAAGAGTACCAGCGCGGATGGCTTCTTCAATGGCATCGAGTTCCTTTTGGCGACGTTCTTTGTCAGTAGCAGCGAGTTGTTGGTATGTGCTACGTTCGGTTTCCGAAAGCGATTTCCAGAGGTTACCAATGGCTTTACCGTGTTTGGCGATTTCATAGGTTTCACCTTTTTGTTGGATGGCTTGCGATTGAGCCGTAAGGTAGAAGTGGTAATCGCTCTTGGCGGGAGCAACACTGTTACGGGGGTCGCATTGCTTAATAAAGTGACGAGCGTTTTTAAGGGCTTTAACATGTGAAAGATTGGGGAAATATTGGGTCCAGAGAGCGTCAAACGTCATGTTGTGGTCAGCCGCAACGCGTTCAAGAAGCTCGACGGCGAGTTTGCCGTAGGCCCAGCAGTTTTTAACTTCAGATTCAAAAGGAGAGACAACTTTGCTCATTTTAATTAGGATAGGATAATTGATTATTTATTTGTATAATTGATATACTGGTAGTTTCCTTAAGCTAAAATGAACTATTTTATTTTTTATTTTATTTTTTTTTATTTTGTTGTATTTCTAGGAGTAAGCACAACATAAAAAAAAATTTAGAACAAAAATATAATTAAAAAGGATATAAGTATTTTATCTGAAAAATTAAATCATTTTATTTGAATTATCTACTTTTTATTTGAAAAAATTGTTATTTTATGGTGTGTCATTTTTAACACTTACAAATGTATTATATATATATTGTTGATGATTTTGGTTTTGATTTTGATTAAATCTATCATCTTCATATTTAGGAGGATTATCCTTTATATTTTCTAAATCATTAATATTTATTGTTTTTGTTATAATTGTATATGGATTTTGATGTAATTGGTTATTTTTATTTTTAACTTGAGTACAACAACAAATAAAACATGTAATTACACCAAACATTATACCAACTGGGAAAATAAAGTTATCAAAAACTATATCATAATCAATTGTGCTATTATCCATTATATTTGTAAAATTAGAATTATTTTCTAATAGAGGAATGAAATTCATTTTTGAATTATAATAATATTATTAATTTTATTTTAATTATTTTTCAATTTTTTTTAATTTATTTATTTTCCTTTTATCTTTCATTTTTT
>JACCDO012097170.1_pt1 | contig 17336 bp, 31 predicted proteins | sample 7446101 | NCBI WGS metagenome assembly JACCDO01 (sample SAMN15323440, study PRJNA562643) | freshwater metagenome | isolation source: river surface water | place: USA:Blue River Watershed | collected 2017-08-16 | reverse complement strand
GCGCAAAAAAACCCCGATACCGGGGTACTTAAGTAAGTACGTAATATAATCATATTTATTTTCTTAATACCGCTTGAATAGCGGATTTACAGCCGTAGGCGCGAGGATTAGCGTGGATAAGGTTGTGGACGTCCGGGGGGACTGCAATTAGATTTGAGATATCTTGGTTTGTTGGGTCATGATCAATGTGATGTAAATGCCAGCGCCCTGGGATAGGGCCATGGTGTTTTTCATATAGCGCGCGTGCTTTTGCTTGATTGACGTACAGATTGTCATATCCTACCGACTTATAAACACGCTCTCTTATGACCTGATCCTCCTCCCAGGAGTACTCACACTCATAGCAACGGTATTCAATGTAATATTTGTCATATCGGTAACTAACACTATCCAGCTCGCCACACTCTGTACACTTCCAGTCGTAACGCATGTCTCACTCCTTGTAAAATCCATGTTTTATTAGTGAAGATTTTAACCACTTAGCAGACTCCTCATTGCAGTCCCATTTAAGATCTGCGAATACCTTCTGGTAATCAGACTCAAGTGGGTATTTCATCTCGTCCATAAACTTTATATAATCTTCTTTTGTCAGATCTCGGTAGTCAGCAAAAGCCTCAAAATCGTCACACCCGCTACATGATCCAAAATGCCCTTTTACAACCTCGCCAGACTTTAGCACGGCTATCCAGATACCGCTGTAGTCGTCAGTGTGATAATAGTCCAACACCTCATACCCATACGCTTGTAATGCTTCCTTGTAACTCATTTAGTGTCTCCTACTTGATGAAATCTCTTATCTTCAGGCCAACGCTCTCTACAGAACCTTTCAAACTTGTCAAACCTATAATCATCTACTAATGGGTTGCCAGCTCTATAGGCCATGTTGAGAGTGTGATATGTATTATAGGCATCATCCGCAGTGCAACTCTCGCAAAACCACGGTCTATAGAACCCAATACCGTCCCGGTGTTTGCATCTCAATTCATGCGGGATACAGCCTTTAGGGTAGTCCGTCCTCACACAACCCCCCCATCGAAGTGTTCATATATCCAGTTGGCTAGTACCTGTACAATATCTCCGTTGCGTGTCTTGTAATACTTACCTGCTTCTAGTTTCATACTTACTCCTAATCACTCATGAGAGGCTACGGCAAGGCCTATAAAGAAAAGAATGGCGATAAGAACAAAGCCCAGTACTTCAAAGATAGATGTAGGTGGTCTCTCGTGTCCACGAATTACTGGGGCAGGAGCACAACTAATGAGACACAACAGAGATAATAACTTGCTCATACTTCCTCCTCCAGTGCCGCGAGGGTGTTTTCTAAGATTCGACAACTAATCTCGTGGCCGTCTGGGCAATAGCTATTATGAGACTGCAAGTCCTTTAATGTATCTTTAGCCGCCTCAACTACAGCCAACAACTTGGGCAAAGCGTTGCGTAACTCAACCACCAAGACTGCATCCGCTTCTAGTTGCATATACCCCCTAGCACGTTCTGTGTCTTCGAACGACACTTGTTGCCCCATCTTAATTAGTTCCTCTCCAAAATGGATGTGAATATGTTCCCACGGCCCAGGAGAGGCTTCTGCCTCAAGCTCCCGTAATTTCTTAATCATTATTCTTCCTTCTTTCTTCAATTTCGAGGCTCTCTTCATACACCTCAAAACCAATGAGTCCAAATATTAACAATACTACAATTATTCCCACGGATACCACGGTAATCCTGTAATAATTATCAAGCCCCCAGACTAATATTACAAGTGCCGCGCCTATTACTAAAGAGATTAGTAATGCCTTTAACACCGCTTTAACCGCATTTGTGAATGCTCGTTTACGTGGGTTCATACCTCCTCCTTTTTTACTTCTACCCAAACATAATGAGGGACTAGGGTCTCTTGGTCTAGGTCACGGACTACCGGCCTAGTCACACAAGCCTGGTAGGCCTTGCGCATGTCGACGGCAGCCCCCGTGTGAGCTAAGCCAAAGGCAATAGATTCATCCATTAGCTCCTCTAGTTCTTTCTCACTGACTATGTAATACTGCTCACTCATACATCCTCCTAGTTTACCCAAAACTACCACTATTAGAGTCATCATCAGAGCTACGTTTTGGTTTCATATATAACTTAATAAGCCTATCGATAATAGTACTGACGGACAAACCTGTGAGAAATCCTATTAATAAATCTGTACTCATACTTCCTCCTTTGTAACTTTTAACTTCTTTTCAGGTTTGCGTAGGTCGGCGAAGAACTGCTCAAGCTGGTGAGGTTTAATGAACCTTTTTATATCGCGCCGGGTACGCTCCAAGACATTGCTATAAATTAACTCATTCAAAAAGTCTGGATTTCTTAATTCGTCATCTTGTTCTATCATCTTTTTTCCTCTTTCCATCTGCGATAGATTGCGCCAAGATTACGACTCATACTTCCTCCAGCGTTGCCAGGGCCTGTTGTAAATCCCACAATCTATACCCACTTTCTGTGTCTCTGTCCAGACGTTTAGCCGCTTCTACCACAGCCAACAACTTGGGTAGGATATCTAGAAGGTCTGCAATACGTAATGTCACAACATTCACGTCGCAATTAGGGTCAGTTTCACGCTTATAGCTATCGAGTTCCTCTTCCGATACCACATAATATTTACTCATCCTACTGACTCCTCTTTTCCACAAACACTACACTGTCTATAGTTACTTGTGAACAGTGTACGTATTTCCCAGTTATGATTGCAACTAATAGTCTGGCTACTTACCAATCTCTGCTCATCAATTTTAATATCAGGTGGGAAAGTATAAACACTTTCCTCTCTTACAGCCCACTCTTCGATAGCAACTGAGTATCTCACATAATCTGAAATATTAATTAGCAAAGAGCCTTTTATTGCGGTTAAACCTAATTCCCCCGGTAAATTACTAGCATCAGCAAGTCCATGTGCGGTCCAAACTAGACGGTCTCCCTCCCTGTAGTAATAATAGATCATATACGGGGTTACCAGCGTGGAAACATCACTTTTAAAAGTACCTATACTCATCCTTCAACTCCTCACAATGTTTAGACCAGGCTTCAAGCGTGGCGACTACTTTGTTGTAGTAGGCTAGGGCTTCTTTGTGAGTATCACATACTAATACTGCAATGCTGTTGTCGGCTCGTCTATCATCTCCTTGAACACAGATTGCATCATTATATAGCATCGGCGCACCCCCAGATATTATTGTCAGCTCTGAGAATACGGAACGCCCCCAAAACACACCCCTAAACCTATCCTCCAGACTCCCCTTAATCCTCATCGACACGGTCTTGTCATCAAGTTATATATGATAGCGTGTGATGCTCATTTACCAAACTCCTTATAGCATACGTCGTATTCAGCCCTGGTTTGTATGTGTTCGCAGTGTTTCTTTGATAGTCTCTCACGCTCACATTGCAGTGAAAACCCTATTAGAGACATTAGTATACATAAAATAAATGTTACCTTCGCCACCGCATCATCCATCTTACTTCTCCTCCGCGAAAGGGTTGGGAATCTCTATCCAGTCAGTGGTGTTTAGATAACTGATTCGCTCGCTCCATAGTACCACTCCAAATCTATTTACGGCGTATGCAAACAGCCCACAATGATCTATATTGTAGATGTGATAATAGGTTGAGCCATGCGCATACCAACGCCATGGCTTGATCTCAACAGGCTCGATTTCGATTAGATCCCAATCTGAAATTTCATTAATATGATATTGACCTTCGGCGGTCCAAGTATGGACGTTGTCTCCCACCTCTCCCGCCACAGGATATTCTCTGTCACTTGCAGTAGTTGTGAATAGCCTGACTTCTAGTCCACCTACCGTGCGATACTTCCTGTCCATCGAGATTTGGTTACTCATGATTATCTCCCAGTAGTTTGATTAGCGCGTCTACCTGTGCTTGCCGTTCACAGCCGGCATCCCCAGCCCAAGCAGCAGCATAAGCAGCAGCATCAGCAGCATAAGCAGCAGTATAAGCAGCAGCATAAACAGCATCAGCAGCATCAGCAGCATAAGCAGCCGCCCAAGCAGCAGCATAAGCAGCAGCATAAGCAGCCGCCCAAGCAGCAGCAGCATCAGCAACATAAGTAGCAGCATCAGCAGCATAAGCAGCAGCATCAGCCAACTCCTCTTCAGTAGCCTCACCTTTAGCAAATCTTTCAGCTACATCACAGGCAGCTAAACTCATGGGATCGGGGTTAGGTATCCTAGATAAAGCACGTCTAGCTGAATCTACTGCGAATACTCTTAGAGTCCTATCGTCCAGCGCATCGGATCTAAATACAACCCAAAGCTTGTCTTTAGCTGGTATATCCGAGTGCTTCAGTATATCGAGCGCATTACCCTGCCAGTCTTCAGGTAAGTATCTACTAGGATCGTAGCAAGGTCTAAACTTGCGAATATCATTGATGGTGAAGGTTTTCATGTGTTGTCTCCTAGAAAAGGGTTATCAATCTCCTCGGCGTCGGAGAGGAAAGCCATACGATCACTTCTCCACGCCATATCTTCTAAGGTCGTGCGATAAATACCGAAGTCGGGCAAATATAAAAACACATCTCCATCAGGCTTCCTGTAAAACCTGTACGGTTTAATTACCGTCGGCTTGATTTCAACTAGGTCGAGGGGGCGTTCCGTGTTACTGTCTATGAGGTGAGAACCATCCTCAGTCCATGCATCGGAAACCCACTGCCCGCGGTGTATTTCAAACTCCCCATGCACAGGATATCGCGAATTACACTGAGCATCCGTAACAAACAACCTAACTTTGCAGCCGTCGCGTGTTTTGTACTTCTTGTCTAAGCTGATTGTCATACCTTACAACCCCACTTTGTATAAATATAATGATTAAAATAATAAACTTCATTTTGATAAATACAAGATCCCGCGAACTGCTCACAATACTCTGCTCGCATGCTTATCGGGTGTTTATCAAGAATCCAATATTCAAGAGCGCCGTACCCACACTGGGCAGTTAACACTTTCCGGGTCTTGCCTTTAATCACTCGGTAGATCTTGCACGACTGGGAGCCATAAGACGCCCGCAGATTCTGCTCTAACTCCATACAGCTCTTGGAATGAATCAGATATTGTGGTAGCAATCCCGGAGGTATCTTGTTCTGGGAGTATAGCGTCGTACATGGTAACATGAGCACGAGCACGACTAAGAACTTTAGGGATGTAAAGTTGGGTCTCTTGGGGGAGGGCATTAAACCCGCCCAAACGATATCGGCGAAGGCCCGCAAACCCCGCGTTATAAAGGATAAGGGACTCGGTAACTGACCGAGTAATTGAGAAGTAGTAATGCAATAAGAGTATTCCATATTTAATGTTTACCTCCGGGTTAAAGACGTTTACATCCTCTGAAAACTCGTACTGGTCATGGACTTCTTGGATCCCAATCTCAGTTATTTGTGTCAGCCCCATGGCCTTCTGCGGACTCACTGCTATCGGATTGTTTCCACTCTCCGTCAGTACTAGGGCTAATATCAGTGCCTTGGATAACATTAATTCTCTCCTTTAATTGTTCGCTTAACCGGCGCATGCCTTCCTCAATTCCTGATACATATATTCGGTCAAGTGCTTCCAAAAGTTTAGCATTAGATCCGCGTAGGGCTAACTTACGGATTGTAGCGGCAATTAAACTAGCTGGTGTTTTCATTTAAAATCCTCAAATGTTTTACAGGTTATTGTGCCAAAGCGTATCGGGACTGACCATTGAAGTGACTCATTCAACTCACAAGATACCTTTTCGGTTATTTGTGGCAAATCTTTAATTAGTTCATCCGGGCACTGATATAGCAATTCATCGTGAATGATCCCGACTAGTTGCAGTTGGGGCACGTGAGCCATTAAAAAAGAAAGGTACAAATCAAGTACCCCGGATGCAGTAGATTGAATGTACGCATTAAAGGCTTTATGGGGCTCGGGAGTAATGCGATACCAGAAGGGGTTAACTACGGCCCCCTCTTTCTCAATCCTAAACTCAAGAATCTCTTTGAATCTACTAAGGCCGCTAAATAGCGCCCAGTATAGCGCCTTTACCTCCTTAGCCTCTTTAAAGGAGATAGGAAAACCGGCTTCTGCACACGTTTTTTGAAGTTTCTTAGCCCCCATCCCGTACCCCAGGCCCAATGCAGCCGTCTTTGCAAACGACCGCGGGCCCTTAAGCGCCTTCTTAACTGCCTCAGATTCTTTAACCCAGTTTGTAAATCCATTATTGCTCCATGCGTTGAAAATGGCATCACGAGTGGGAGGAAGCACGCTTGCGGTCATTAGGTATATATCGTCGATCATCAAAACCCCATCTTTGATGAACGGGGCCTTCCCAATACCATCTACAGTTGCCCAGCGATAGTTGGTGTCCTTGCTAAAGTGCGCGGTTACCGAGGGCTCAAGGGAAACAACATCCTGGGACACGAATGTATAGCCCGGATCTGCCTCAAAACATTGCATAAAGGCAGTATCTCGACGAGCAAGGGCAGGTAAATTGATGTTGACTTTGCGGCCTTTTCGGTATTTAATATAGAAATCACCAATCATATTACTCATATGCGCCCCCGCTGACCCTATTTGTACGTGTGCCAGATACTTTAATCTCAGGATGTGCCCTACCGCCACCCAGTTTGGCCATTTCTAGCGCACAAAGTGCTTGTGATAACACCAACATGCGCTTTTTCCGCTTCTTAAGATGCTCTCCGGGCTCCCCGAAGTCCCCTAAGTGCTTGGATGATAGGCTTGGGTGCTTCAAGCATGCCTCTTCAAAGCTAAGTTCTTTATCTTTAACCGCTTTTTCGCCTTTATTCGTGGTGTGCTTGGCTTCAAGCCCCATAATACCGATAAACAGTTCAGATAACTGCTTTGTAGACGAAATATTGAATGTTTTTGGGTCTTTATCGTGTTTTAGCCCCCATCGACGCAGTTCCTCCGCGTATTTTACTGAAAAATCGGTGTCGATGGTGCGAATTTCACGGTCAATAGCCTTAATTACACGACGGAGTTTGGATGTATTTACTTTAATTCCTCTGCGATATGCAGAATTCATGTGATGGACGCGGGTATAGTATAGTATCCAGTCCCGCTGCCAGATATTATCGAGTTTTGTCGCCAGTGCATTAAAAATCTCAAGGGTTACAATAGTATCTGCAATATTGTACTCTTTAAGGATATTAACTGGTAATAAATGTATGTGCCCCCCGAAGTTCTTTTTGACTCCTACAGACCGCAGGTAATCATCCCGGCTATTCTTGTGTTGGTGGAAGTCCTTCTGGAGGATCCGCGATGCGATAGCCTCAAGACTGATCCCCAAAGAGGGGGAACTATCTGCATCCAACTCATCTCCGTTAAACTTCTGGTCACGCCAATCTCCCCCATTATCCCATAGCTGAGCCAGACGCATAGTGTCCGCGTACCAGTTTAGCGGGAGATGGGGGTAAAGGGTGTCTAGCACCCCTTTCTCGAATGAGAGGTTTTGTACAATTAGTTGGTGTCCTGCTTGTGACAACCTAGCGACTGCCTTCTCTATGTCTGCGGGGGTGCAAGTAAAGTAAGATTTAATCTGACCCCCCTCAAACCAGGATAGGGCCAAAGACTGGATAGCAAACCCCGGCATCCACCAACGGTAATCTGATTTCCCCTGTGCGTTCACTGTCTCTAAGTCAATGGCCAGTAGCATTTAGCGCCCCTTTAGCTTAAGAAGTTCCTTTAAGTCGGCACGGATGAGCGGGGGGGTTGTCTGCACACCCTGAAGGCGTGGGCTAATACCAAAGATCTTTTTGACTTCCTTGGTTTTCTCATCCACTGACACACGACTTAAATCTGTATTCATTTGAATAACATGACCTGACATACCGTCCGCCTTAGTCATTCGGCCTATGATTATGATATCCCCAAATTGTTGAATTGCGGACTCTGCAATACCATACGCCTGTAGTTTTGGTTTGGCTGCCTCAATCTCGCCGGTACGCGCATTCTTTTCAGTCACATCCAGCATACAAGTAACGGCAATATCAATGCCATGATTAAACTGTAGATCGCGCAAACGCGACAGCACGCGATCCAGAATAGCGAGGGTCGCCGGGGTCTCTTTAAAATTATCATGCCCCCCATTTTTTGTCTCACAGTATTTTTTCCATATGGTTGTTTGACGAATAAGTTTCTCAAGTTCAGTAAGGCCGTCAAGTGCAATAAACTTAAACTCGGCGGCAAGGACTGCAGCGGGATCAAGCGTGGCGTGAAGGCGTTCTAATGACTGATCTGGAGTTAGTCCCTCTTTATCAATCCGAATAGCAACTACATTGTTGCCGCTTTTCTTGGCTGAACTAGCTCCGTGGATCTCTGCCCCGCAGGTTAGGTATAACGTCTTGCCCGGATGTGTGCCCAGTAAATGACTTTTACCCGCCCCAGAAGGGCCCGCCACAAGCAAACTCAGCAAATTATCTAGTGTCTTTGTTTCTTCTGCCGCAAAATCAAACATTCTTATCTCCTACGTTGATTGGGGTGAAGGCCGTAGTTATACAACACCCGGTCATTATGTTTTCGACGCTCAATAGCTTCTAGCGCCAGCACTTTTTGTTTATCGGTAAACCACTTCCGAAACTTTATATGCGCCCTATTTAAATCCCAACTATATGTCCATCCAGCAAGTTTTCTCGCAACAATGTCGAATATTAAAACTTTCATAGCTTCCCTGTCCATCGACTCTTATCATTTAGGGGCATCGGGACTAGCATCGGTTTACCATTAATACTCAGGCCGATACTAATAATAGGGCGATTTAAGTTTAACTTGTCATATGCAAATGCCAGTGCCTGTTTATCAATTAGACACCCTACCTGCATTGACCATAGTAAGTTGCGCGGGTTACTGATGTAATCGATCCGGCATTCTGTGTGATAGTGTCCCTGTACTACATGCACCCCTCGCTGAGCGGCTAGTTTCTTACCGTCCTTGACAATCCCATGGGCAACATACAAAATCTCATCTTTATCTTGTATTACCAACTCATCAACAAACTTCCATCCTTTGCCTACCCCGTACAGATCATTATACGGCTTAAGAAAGGTATCCGGGAGTCCTTGATCAAATAATCGGCGCGCGGGAAGCTGATCATGGTTGCCGAGTGTTATATACATTTCGGGAAATATTTTCTCAAGTTCTACTGACGCTTTTTGTAGCGCGCGCAATTCTTCACCTGCATTTGGAAGGCGCGGGTCTGATTTATGAAAACTAACGTTGTGAAAATCGCCAAGATCTCCCACACTAATAACTAAATCAGGTCGGTAGAGTTTTTTTATCTGTCTAAGGAATTTAATACTGTCCTTATGATGATACGGTATATGCATATCTGAGATAAATAGAATTACTCCGCTTTTAAACTTAAACTTTATTTTCATCCTTAGACTCCCCAGATAATGTTGAGTGGTTCGAATTCATGTTTGTAGGAGGACCATAGCGCCGGGAAATAGGGGTCGATAATATAATGTTTACAATAGTCATCATGACCTCGCATGCCTCGCCCAAGTCGCTGTATAGTATTTTCCAGCGTTTTGATAGCGTACCAATGAGTACCTCCAACTTTTCCCAGCTTTTTCTGGACATATAAATCCCCCTTATTAGGAAATTGTAATACAGGTAGAATAACTACCCTGCAACTGTCATATGCTAAGTCGATCCCCTCGGCACAACCCGCCGCTATCCAAAGTCCGCCGACCAATTTGAACCTTTTTTCTGTCTTTAACTTGTTATTCGGCGTATTAGTTAGCGGGGTTAGATCGGCCAATTCTGCGGCTAGTTTGACCTGATCCGCATAAGTAGCGTGAACTAATGTTGGTTGCCTGTTGTTTTCTTCATAAATGGAACGGATCTGTTGCGCGAGGCATTTAATATCCCGGCGTAACTCTTTTGGCACCGCTCGCACATATATTGGACGTTGCTCCGCAGGGGCTAGATAAGGGAGCGAGAACCAAGTAAATGACCGGCCAGCGGCTAATAACTCCGTTTCAGTACGCGTCAGTGACCCGGATAAGAGCAAAACCTTCCCCGTGCCGTATAGTCTAGACAATATCGACGTGGGGCAATCGAGCGCGGTTACTGTCATAGTCTCAATTTTGCGGCCTCGTACCACTCTCGCACCCCGATTAATCTTAAATATTGAGTCTCTCTCATGCCCGGATACCGCATAATAGATCATACCAATTTGTTGGTACTGAGTAATCATAGCGGGAGAAAGGGTGCCCGCGATAAACCGGGTTCTCATCTCCTCAAATCGCTTTCGCGCCCACATGACTAGATCGTATTCTGTGGTGCACGTCGCAGGGATGCCCGCTTTATTGGTATCGAAAGTATTGGAAGCGGCGACTCGTAAAACTTCGCTAAGAGTATGCGCTTCATCCACAATGGTGAGTTTAACTTGTCTCGTTTCTCGGGGGACTGTAAATAAAGCAGACATAGGGTTAAATATTGCATGCGGCGCGGACCCGGCATGTCTCCTGGCAGTCTGGTATTCTTTTTGCGTTTCATAGTTTGATTTCCCCTTAGCTGAGGCCAGTTCGGGATAATCCCGCAACATCTGGTCCATTAAATGATTACTTGATACAATTATATCGCATTTAGATTGTTTCAGTTGAATTGCGCGGGACATATATGTTTTACCCCAGCCAGGGGGTGCATTCACCCCCACAACGTCGTATTCTTCAAGTGCTTGGAGTATCCGATCCGCTAGTTGAATTTGGTTCGGCCGGGCTGGTTTTTTGCTGTCTAAGAGCATTTCTATATTCCCTCCGAATCGCATTTTGTTCTTGCGTTACTGTATAGTGACAATCATTACACAGTACGCGGAGTTTATCTGCGGTACAAAATAACCGCTCTACATATTCGGACCAGGTCAAAGTCGGGGCATCTAAAGGGACTAGTGGCGGATCATGATCGACCCACATGCGAGTATATCCCCTTGGGTTTGCTTTGCCGATCTGAGCCTTACCGTGAACCCCGCATATTGCACAAGCGTACCAGACTTCAGGGCGTTTCTTAGGGGTGCCTTTTTTAGTTACTCCGGGTTTTTCAATTCGCGCTTGTTTTAATGCATCTAATCGTCCAGGGAACCTAAAGTAAATTCTGCGAAGTGCCCCGCGGATTAAATTTCTAAAATAAGATGAAGTCCAAGCACCATTATTGATCACACCTAGCGGGATATCTGGTTGTACGCTTGATTGATCGCTCGCGTTAGTCCGTCGTGGTCTTTTGGGTGTGTCCATTGTTTATTAACCAGTTCTAAAAGTTGAAATGTTAAATCGTGGGCCAGTCCGGCATCAGCACACACGCTAGCAGTACTCCAAAGAGTAATATGTCGACTATCAGGATCAGACTCCAATATTTTCTGGAGCCGGAAAAAAGCAAGTCGTAATTTGTCTGCGTTTGTAATATCGGTAGTTCGCTCAACGCGGTCGGGGGGGTAGACTGCGGGTATATTAAGCAATCGTCCTCCAAACTCCCGAATCTTATGTTTCCGTACTCCCGTTTTCTTAGACTTCCGTCCGGGATTACTAAGAAGCCTTCCGTGTTGATAGAGAGTTTTGTCCACTTTCCAATTACGTGATTCGACCCACTTGAGCTGGGAGTATGGGACATGTTTACCCTCCATAGGTTCGCAGTGAATATAAATATGAAAACCCTTGCCGCCAGACACCCATACTGAATGCTTGATATTTTCAGCTTGCAATTCTAGTGAGTATTGCTCCATATCGCGTAATGCCTGGTTTAAATCATGCTCTCTGTCAATATCCAGAACAAGAAACTTAGTATACACAGGAAAATTAGAAAATCCACTAGAACGCTTGGTTGATCGGATTGCATCAGCTGTCTCCTTAGAAAACCAATAATAAGAACAGTACCCGGCGTCCTCGCGCTTGTATAATTCCGGCAGCGCGGAGAGGGGGATCATGACCCCGGAGCGTTTAAAAGGTTCTAGCGCATACTCAACGTAAAACATTATAACCCCATAAAAGACGGGGGCGAACCCCCGCCCACAATTAGAAAGGAATACTATCGTCAACTGCTACTAGATTCAAGGCGGCGGTAGTCGCGGGGATAACTTCTAATACGCGGATGAACCCCGACATCTTGATATTGTTTTCTTTTGCGTACTGTTCAGCGGCCTCATAACCTTTAAAGACTAGGGGTACAACTTCTTGATCATTTTTATCTACAATCTTGTATTTGGAAATATCGCCGTCTTTGCCAAGATACTTCAAGTGGTTTGAGGTAAAGCCCACGCGAAGGGTGATTTGTTTACCTACAAAACTATCGGCGGCGTCTTCGAATAGTTTAGCAATTTGTGTGATGGCTGTACTATACTCAAGACGCACGCCAAAACCTAAGAGGAATTTTTCCAGTTTGTTATACTCACTGAGAGATTTCTTTTTACCAAACATAAACGACTTATGTGCCGTTGTTGGAATTGATAAAAAGTGATTCATCGACTGGCCGTCAGTATTTTCAAGACTGAATACAAAATCATACCAGTCATTGTCAAAACCGTTGACTTGTTTAGCTTCCACTCCCGTCACTATCAGGGAATACGTCCCAGGTTCCCGAATGAATTTTCCCCCCTGAGAGGCTTGTTTTGCTTGAAATTCTTCCGGTGTCATCTCCGGTGTTGATGCTGTTTGAAACTTGATTCCGCTCATGTATAATACCTTTCTTACGTTTTGGTTCCGGGATTTGTGCAGTAGGTCCCGGTTCCGGTGTTAATTGCTCCGTATCCTGCCAGAAGGCGGCCACGTTTTGTGTTATATCATATTGATCACAGGCCAGTCTCAGAGGACATTTATTGCAAGGATTATTCCAGCCCTGCTTATAGACAGGTCGCGAAGGAAGAGAAACTTCCGCATTGTTCATCGCGTCCGCAGCCATTCGGAACCATTGCTGCAACTGCCTAATATGTGCCGGGTATGGGACCCCGTCTACTTTAATCTCACCTTTTGGACTTAGGTGTATTGCAAACTCGCGCTCTCCTGTTACCGTTAGAGCATCTATTTCTGAGTCCCACCCCCAGGAAGTAATGACAATTGCCCCTGTCTCAACTTTTGACACTGCCATATATGTGAGCACCTGGGCTAGGTGACTTGGGTCAACTTGACCATCTTGTATTATTTTTTTGGTACGTGTAACAGAAATCACGGACTTTTTTTCAACTATTTTCGGGGGGTTACTCTCAATCCAAAAATCTACTCGCCCCTCGATATTGATCCCCGTGCTTCCGATCGGGTGGGTTAGTTCGACTTCTCGTCGAAAATTAACCTTATCTCGTCGCATCTTTGTGGCGTAACGAGTTTCATCTAGCGCGCCTAGTGCTGTATAGATCGGGTCTATTTCCCCCTCTTTTCCGTATCGGCGATCCCATACGGTATACCGGAAGCATGATTTGGGATATTGTGCATCTACCCGATCACCCACAACCCAGCCGGCTTTAGAAGGACTTAATCGGCGCTTGTTAATCATACTATCTCATTTCAATTTTAAGGCCCTAAATCAAGGCGTGGATCGATTTTATTTAACCGGGAATACCTGAGTAGCCGCCACTGCCTTTTCTCGCTCCTTGGCCGCGAAATATTCATCAGGCGTAAGGCGCTTGACTGGACTGAAATATGGCCCGTCATAACTAGGTAGGCGCACCGCTGGGAGGGGTAGCTCAATCTGCTTTACTAGTGGTCGGGTACCTGCTACTAATTCGCTAATAATATCCACAAGATCTCTCCTTTTCATACTTATTCCTATACCGGCGTAATCACCGTATACTCAGATCTTATCGGACTTTCCAGGAAAAACTTTAGCAGAATTTTCCATTTCTTTGGCCTTGTAGTATTCCTCTGCGGTCAATCGTTTAACCGGGGCGGGGGGCCGATCCTCTTCATGAAGCCTAACATCTTTAATTGGTTTATTTAATTTGCTGTAACGCTCCGCAGTAATGTCTACATTATCTGGGAACTCTTGAGGGATGTCAAGCGGGGAATAGTTGGGGTGCCGCTCTGCCTGCCGCATCTCCCACTCTGGGTCATTTACCACGTCATTGTTGTAATCATATCGGGCATGTCGCAGTTTTTGATACATTGCCTCTGCCTTAAGGGGGTGGCCCGGCAACAGCCATTGCGCACTGTGTCGGCATCCGGTCAACATTGTGTCAAAAATAACAATGTACGCACGTAGCCCGATATGGTATTGTGACCAGGCTCGCTTGTCTTGAGACATGGGTCGATACCGGGATTTTGTAATTAAATTTCGCCGAGCCTTTCCTAGGGGGTAGGGGAACTCTGTAAGTGCCCTTGCGGCAAGGTCTTTTAATTTTTCTTCTGTCCATTGCATTTTTTTATCCTTAGTTTTGAGTGATCGTATCCTACGGGAGAGGGATACTTTTGTGTGTCCCCCGGCTTACTAATCCACTTATCGGCACGCGATCTATAAATCTTTAGCAAAAAGAAAACCCACTATCTTTGTGTGGACGTATCCATCGGGAAGAGGTACTTTTTGAGATAAATATTCAAATACTGAATAAAGGAGTATTTTCAACTAGTTACTAAGACGACTTCGCATTTTTCTGTTCCAAAACTGAATACGCCAATCATTCCAATACGTTAAACACGATTGGGGTGGATTCCCTCTAATTGGGTTTAGATGAGGACGAGAGGCAAAGCCGAGTCCAACAGGAAGTTTAGTAATTAGGAAATAAGATAGTAAAGAGTAATAAGGACTTCTAAGTATTTGTATAATACAATATCTTAGTTATATAATACAATATCTAAGATAGTAAATACTAAGTAATTGTATATAACTATAAACAAATACTAAGGATATTGATTAAATATATGAACAATCATTATGATGCTAGTAAACTACAACAAAAAGCCCTGGCCTTGATTGATAGGCATTTAGATCAACTACTGAAACAAGATCAGGTTGCCGCTGTTAGTGCTGTCATAATTCAAAACTACGCCAAGACCCTCGCAGTCGTAGCTAAAGACCAGCGCGATGCACTCCGCGGATTTAACCCCGCGGAATTAACTGATGAAGAGCTAGACAAATTAGCCAAGCAAGCCGAAATGCTAACGGATGATGAGACAAATACATAGGAGAGAAAATGAGCCTAAAACGGACTCGCCCCCGATCAGTCAATGTGATGGGGCAAAAATTCAAAATCAAATATTTATCCCCTGATGAAATTGAAGAAAACTGCGAAGGCGTGACCTTCTTAAGTAGGCGAGAGATTCATCTAGATAACTCCCTACCACTAGAACAATTACGACGGGTCTTGATACATGAGATAACGCATGCAATTTTAGGCGTGTCTGGTATATCAGAGAAACTAAATGCACAAGTAGAAGAAAGTATCGCCGTAGCGATGGAGTCTGCCCTTTACTCATTTCGGGTAGTCGCCCGCGTACACGGCTAGGAGACAAAATGAAAGCTGTTATAAGAAAAGCAGATAAGTCTGACCTGAACTTCATATTAAACTCATTCCTTCGATCACAAAGATCTAACAAGCGGTTCGAAAATGTTGTAAACGAGTTGTACTTCCCCGAGCAAAGCAGGATCCTTCAAGAGTTGCTTATGGGCTCCAAAACGTACATCCTCTGCAACTCTGAGCACCCCGATCATTTGTTTGGTTATATTATAGGTGTACCTGATAAACTAACACATTTTGTGTATATCAAGTATCCATACCGCAAAACAGGTTTTGGTAGAAAGTTGATGGAATACATGCACCCGTCTCTATACCAGAAAACACTCCAAGCCTCTTATAGCTGCGTAGGCTGGTCTGACCTGTCTGCGAAGTTTAGACACCTTTACAACCCATTTCAGGGGTAGTTATGAAACTTGAAAGTGTGTGCTTCTTTCAACCGATACCGCTTCCAATATCACAAGCGGATAAACGGTCCCCTTTATCAACATCCGTGCGAAACGATGCTTATGATGTTGAACTAGACAGCTTCTCAATTATTATCAAAAACCGGCAAACAGGTAAACAGACATACGCAACTTTGTTTAATACCTGTTGGTATATACCTCTTGAGGCCCTGAATGAACCACAATCAAGCCCAAGCGATTCTTCGAGAAAAACTAAAGCGAAAATCAAACCAAACCCCCTGGTTGAAAACAAGCTTTAAGCAACAAATTGATTTCACAACTGATCCAGCGCGCCTAAAAGCCGCGTTGTGTACTCGCCGAGCCGGTAAGTCCTATGGCATGGGTGAATATGCTTGCAAGACGTGTGTCGAGACACCTAACGTATCCGTAGTAATTATCGGCTTGACGCGAGATTCTATTAAGAAAATTTATATTAAAGATGTTTTGAGTGTAATTAACCGCAATTACCGACTTGGCGCGACGTTCAATAAAACTGAACTGTCAATGAACTTTCCTAACGGGTCTGTTCTATATCTAGTTGGTGCCGACTCTGATGAGTCAGAAATGCTCAAACTTCTCGGACAAAAATTCAAATTGGTTATTGTGGATGAGTCCTCAATGTATACCAATATCGACCTTCGGGAGCTGGTTTACGGTATCTTGAAGCCAGCCGTAGCGGATTATCGGGGCACCATCGCCCTGATCGGGACCCCTTCCAACTATACAAATTCCTTGTTCTTTGATGTAACTACTGGCAAGGAGGGCGGCTGGTCCGTGCATAAGTGGACCGCCTATGACAACCCGCATATGACTGAGCAATGGACCGAAGAAATTGACTTTCTAAAAACCAATCAGCCAGGTATTGAGGACACCCCCCGCTTTAAACAGCATTACTTAGGGGAGTGGTGTGTCGATCTGACCGCCCTTGTCTATAAATACCATCCCAGTAAGAATTCTGCCCCTAATTTGCCTTTAGACCATGTTTTTCAACATGTACTGGGAATTGACCTAGGCTATGAGGATGCTACAGCCTTCGTGCTGGGCGCATACTCCTTTTATGACCCCAACCTCTATATTCGACTAGTGATAAAACAAAGTAAAATGTTACTAACAGATGTTGCTGAAACCATTAATAATCTTGTTCAAAGGTATAATATTGGCCAGGTTGTGATTGACGGCGCCGCTAAGCAGGCTGTTGAGGAGATCAAGGCCCGCTACCAACTCCCTATTATAAGTACGGAAAAGGCGCATAAGCGCGACTTTATTGAGCTGATGAATACGGATCTACAAACAGATAAAATCAAACTACTACCCGGTTGCGACCATCTTATTGACGAATGGACTAACCTAGTCTGGGATGATGCTCAACGCAAAAAGAATAACTGGGTTGAGCATGCTAAATGTGAAAACCATGCAGCGGAT
>JACCDO011001386.1_pt1 | contig 17336 bp, 17 predicted proteins | sample 7446101 | NCBI WGS metagenome assembly JACCDO01 (sample SAMN15323440, study PRJNA562643) | freshwater metagenome | isolation source: river surface water | place: USA:Blue River Watershed | collected 2017-08-16 | reverse complement strand
TTGGCTCGGTTTGATTTTTTTTCGAGAAACCTCGGTGGCGATTGCAGCTGCCGCATCGGCTATTTCTGCTCTCCCCCCATAATTAACACACATATTTAGAGTTAAGACTTTGTTTTTCGCAGTTAATTTTTCCGCAATCTCAAGTTCTTCTTTAACTGACTTCCAGAGTTTCTGAGGTCGCCCGACCCAACGAATTCTTACGCCCATATCGTGCATCTGATCGCGACGCCTTCTAATAACTTCGCGATTGAATCCCATAAGAAACTTAATTTCTTCAGGTGAGCGGCGCCAGTTCTCGGTAGAAAATGCATAAGCTGATAATTCTTTAACGCCGATTTGAATTGCACCCTCTACCAAATCAAATAGCGCATGTTCACCGGCTTCATGACCTTTGGTTCGCGGCAACCCTTGCTCTTTGGCCCAACGACCATTTCCATCCATTACTACTGCGACGTGATTTGGAATTCGGTCTTTACTTATTTTTGGTGGCTTCATCTTCCGGCTCGTTCAACCATCGGCAAACTTCGTAATTCTCTTTCGATATGCCATTGCAGATATGCCGCGATTAACCCTGAAGCTTCGCGGCGATATTTTGCTTCGCTTGCATCAGCGTTCTCCCAATCACCGGTCAATAAATGCGACATTAACTGTAGAGTTTCTGGAGCAGGAGTTGCCGAAGCTGAAGGTTTGCAATCGATACAAACTGAACCGCCACCAACAAGTGAGAAATATTTATGTGGACCGGGGGCTTCACACCTGGAGCAAATTGTCATTGAAGGCGCGTAACCAGCAACAGATAGGGATCGTATTAAATATGCATCAAGTATCAGAGATGGATCATGGGATTCATAAGCAAGAGCTTTCAAGGCTCCGACCAGAAGTAAAAATTGCTGCAATGCAGGTTCGCCCTCGTTGGCAGTAAATCTTTCAGCAGCTTCCAGCAATGTCGAAGCAATTGTCCATTTCTGATAATCGGCAGCTAAGTCATCGCCAAAGTTTTCTAAACTTTCAACTTGGGTGACGATGTCTAAAGTCTTTCCAACATATAACTGGATATCAACCAAACTTCCTGGTTCGAGGCGTGCACCAAATTTAGATTTGGTACGTCTTACGCCTTTTGCGACAGCTCGAACTCGGCCATGCTCGCGAGTAAAGAGTGTGATGATTCGATCAGCTTCACCCAACTTCTGGGTTCTGATTACAACCGCTTCATCTCGATAGAGCGCCACGGAGTAAAAGGTAGCGATTACTACTGTCTAAGTGCTCGATTGACTGCAGAAACCACCGCTTTTAAGGACGCGGTCGTAGTCGATGGATCGATTCCGACTCCCCAATAGGTTCCACCATCAACAGTGCACTCTAAGTAAGCAGCAGCGTTGGCATCGCCACCTGCGCTCATCGCATGTTCGTAATAGTCATCGACCTGAACATTCACACCATGCGATTGCATAATGTGACAGAAAGCTGAGATCGGACCGTTTCCAGAACCTTGTAATTTGATTGGCTTCTTGTTTTCAAGAAGTTCAACGATAAGTTCTACATCCTTATTTGGTGAAGAAGTTTGCGTTAATCCCTCAAGGCGGTATTTGCCCCATTGATCATCTTCAGATGGTAGGTATTCATCGACAAAGATTTTCCACATCTCTTCGGGATAGACCTCGCCACCTTCATTATCAGTTTTAGCTTGAATTACTTTGCTAAATTCAATCTGCAAGCGACGCGGCAAATCTAATTGATGTTCCGTCTTCATGATGTACGCGACGCCACCTTTGCCGGATTGAGAATTAACTCGAATTACGGCTTCATAGCTTCTGCCGATATCTTTTGGATCGATTGGTAGATATGGAACTGCCCAAGTGAAATCATCAATTTCCTTTCCAGCAGCAGCCGCATCTTTTGCAAGGTATTCGAAACCTTTCTTGATGGCATCTTGATGCGATCCACTAAATGCGGTGAAAACTAAATCTCCGCCATAAGGATGGCGTTCTGGAACGCGAAGTTGATTGCAATATTCGACGGTTCTTCGGATTTCTGGAATATCGCTGAAATCAATCATTGGATCAATGCCATGACTTAAAAGATTGAGCCCAAGAGTTACTAAACAGACATTTCCAGTCCGCTCACCGTTACCAAATAATGTGCCTTCAATGCGATCAGCGCCGGCCAAATAACCAAGTTCGGCGGCCGCAACTCCGGTTCCGCGATCGTTATGCGGATGCAGGCTTAAAACAATGCTCTCTCGATACTTCAAATTGCGATGCATCCACTCAATTGAATCGGCATAAACATTTGGTGTTGCCATTTCAACTGTTGCTGGAAGATTTATTATGGTTTTCCATTCTGGAGTTGGTTGCCAAACGTCATTTACCGCATTACAAACTTCGAGTGCAAACTCCAACTCGGTTCCGGTATAAGACTCAGGAGAATATTCAAAGAAGACTTTGGTTTCTGGAACAGAACTAACTAACTCTTTACAGAGTTTGGCACCTTCGACCGCAATCTCCTTTATACCTGCTTTATCCATAGCGAAGACAACGCGACGCTGCAAAGTTGAAGTCGAGTTGTAAAGGTGAACAACTGCTTGTTTGGCTCCTGCAATTGCTTCAAATGTGCGACGGATCAATGGTTCGCGCGCTTGGGTTAAGACTTGAATAACAACATCATCAGGAATTAGCTTCTCTTCAATAATTTTTCGGACAAAGTCAAAATCGGTCTGGCTAGCGCTGGGAAAGCCAACTTCAATCTCTTTGTAACCCATCCGAACTAATAGATCGAACATGGCAAGTTTTCTCGGAACATCCATGGGATCAATTAGCGCCTGATTGCCATCTCGCAGATCCACAGAGCACCACTGTGGCGCTTTGGTCATTTTCTTATCCGGCCAGGTTCTATCTTTTAATTCAGTTGGAATAAAAGCTGAATAACGATGCTTAGGCATCGCAGAATTAATTTGTTTCGGGAAACTCACTTTATTTTTCTCCTTCGCTCTGGTTGTGGCCGGTTCCGACTAACCCCGCAGCGAGGAGACCGGACTAATTGGCCTCGCCGCGGCAGCGAAGAAGGAGCGCACCAAGTAACGATGCGAGAGCTAGAGAATCGATTTCGCTGCGGAACATGGCAAAAGGTTATCGGGGCTTTATAAAACTGGCAAATAACGGTCTAGTTCGAAGGCGGTAATCTGCTTTCGATATTCATCCCACTCTGCCCGCTTATTTCGCAAGAAATACTCAAAGACATCTTCACCCAGAGTTTCCCTTACTAATTCACTTCGCTCCATGCCAACCAGAGCTTCACTTAAATTGGCCGGAAGCATTGCGGCAGCACCTAAATCGTTTTCTAACTTATAGTTTTTCTCAATTCCAGTTAAACCTGCTGCTAATGTCACGGCAAATGCAAGGTAAGGATTGCAAGCAGAATCAGGAGCTCGAAACTCAATTCGAGTGGAATTTTCTTTCTTCGGTTTGTACATCGGAATTCTGATCATGGCGTCCCGATTTTCTTTACCCCAATTTATTTTTGCCGGCGCCTCGCCACCACCATGCAGTCGCTTGTAGGAATTAACCCATTGATTTGTAACAGCGATGAACTCGGGAGCATGTTTGATAATTCCTGCGATAAATGAACGCGCCGTATCTGAAAGTTGATCTTCTCTTCCTGCTTGATGGAAAGCGTTTTCTTCACCTTTGAATAACGAGAAGTGAGTATGCATTCCAGAACCAGGATGACCCGAGAGCGGCTTTGGCATGAACGAGGCATAAATTCCCTGATCAAGCGCCACTTCTTTAATTATGTGACGAAAAGTCATTATGTTGTCAGCAGTGCTTAAAGCATCTGCATAGCGAAGATCAATCTCTTGCTGTCCTGGAGCGCCTTCGTGGTGACTAAATTCGACAGATACGCCCGTTGCTTCTAATAATGTAATTGCTTGTCTACGAAAATCATGTCCGAGCGAAGTGGGAGTTTGATCAAAATATCCGCCAGAGTCGATTGGAGTTGGAACTTTTCCGGGCTTGGGGCTCTCGTTAAACAAAAAGAATTCAATCTCTGGATGGGTATAGCAAGTAAATCCCATTGAAGCGGCTTTAGCTAAAGTGCGCTTCAAAACATTTCTTGGATCTGCGGTTGCGGCTCTTCCATCTGGTAAAACAATGTCGGCAAATATACGTGCAGATTCTGGTCGCTCCGAGCGCCATGGCATTATTGAAAAAGTAGATGGATCAGGCTTAGCCAACATATCTGATTCGGTAAATCGAGCGAAACCCTCAATCGCCGAACCATCAAAACCTATTCCTTCGGAGAATGCAGTTTCTAATTCTGGTGGCGCGATTGCAACTGATTTCAAATAGCCTAAAACATCAGTAAACCAGAGATGGATGAAACGAATTCCGCGCTCCTCTAGAGTGCGAAGAACAAATTCTTGCTGCTTTACTAATCCATCTTCCATGGCCGGCATATTGCCTTAACTTCGTTACAGCCATGTTAAATAAACTCAAATAACGAAGTTTTCACTCTCATCTTGATTGGTTTTTGCAGGAACATCGCGAGTAACAACGCTATTGGCGCTAATACGAGCGCCAGCTCCTACCGTGATATCTCCGATTATTCGAGCCCCGGCGCCGATCACAACGCCATTTCCGATAGTCGGGTGGCGCTTTGCTTTTGTGTAGGTTCGCCCGCCTAACGTCACATCGTGGTAGATCATTACATCATCTCCGACGATTGCAGTTTCGCCAATAACTACACCCATGCCGTGATCAATAAAGAATCTTCTACCGATACGCGCTGCTGGATGAATTTCGATTCCGGTTGCTGCTCTTACCCAATTGGCATAGATCCGTGCCATTAATTTAAGTCGACTGTGCCAGAGAAAATTTGCGATGCGATGCCCCCAGAGCGCATGTATTCCAGGGAAAGTTAGCGCAATCTCCAGGCGATTACGCGCAGACGGATCTCGCTTTAGCGCGTTATCTAAATCTTCTTTAACTAACTTCAAAGTTCTAATCATTTAAGCATCCATCAAATCTTTGTAAAGAATTGTTGAAAGATATCGCTCACCGAAGGATGGAATGATGACAACAATTGTTTTTCCTGCCATCTCCGGTCGATTCGCAACCTGCGTAGCTGCCCAAAGCGCAGCTCCAGATGAGATTCCAGCCAGAATTCCTTCCTCAGCAGCTGCTCTTCGCGCAAATGAAACTGCGTTATCGGCTTCAACATCTATTACTTCGTCGTAAACGTTTCTATCAAGAATAGGTGGAACGAAATTTGGTCCAATTCCTTGAATTGGATGTCCGCCAGGCTTGCCACCATTAAGAATTGGAGATGCGGCGGGCTCGACCGCAAATATCTTTATCTCTGGCTTACGTGACTTTAATACTTGTCCGATCCCAGTAATGGTTCCGCCAGTTCCAATTCCTGCGACTACCGCATCGACTTTCCCATCGGTGTCGCGCCAGATTTCTTCTGCAGTAGTTTTCCGGTGAATTTCTGGGTTCGCTTCATTTTCAAATTGGCGAACTAATACTGCTCCATTTGCTCCTAACTCTTCTGCCTTTGCAACGGCGCCTTTCATGCCTTCAGCTGCAGGTGTAAGTACGAGTTCTGCACCAAAAGCACGAAGTAGAGCTCGGCGTTCTTTTGACATCGAATCTGGCATTGTCAGAATTGTTTTGTAACCACGCGCAGCACCGACCATAGCAAGTGCAATTCCAGTGTTACCTGATGTTGCCTCAACAATCGTTCCGCCAGGTTTTAATTGTCCGCTTTTTTCTGCTGCATCGACCATGGCGATTCCGATTCGGTCTTTGACCGTGCTAGTTGGATTGTAAAACTCCAGTTTTGCTAGGACCGTCGCACTAGATCCATCGGTAATCCGATTTAGTTTTACCAGAGGGGTGTTACCAAAAATCTCGGTTATATTGTTATAAATCTTCACAATCTCTCCATTCTCAATAATTCGTTTTTTAAATTTGTTTTAGATGATTTACTTCTAGCGAAAAATAGAGATTTAACAGCAGCCACAAGAATTGGCGCGACCGAAGTCAATAACGCGTCGGCGAGTGAAGAGCCAGTTAACGTTCTTTGACATAGCGAGAATTTTACTTAGGTTTTATATTTGCGCTAATCGCAAATGATTTGCATTAACTACCTTCACGCCAACGTGAAGTCATTGGCAGGCGTCTGTCTTTTCCAAAAGCGACCTTACTTACCTTCGTTCCAGGTGGATATTGACGTCGTTTGTATTCAGCTCCGTCTACCATCTTGATCACCTTTTCAACCAAAGATTTATCAAATCCGCTCTTGATGATTGCTGAGGCATCTCCACCTTGATCAATATAGAGACTCAAAATTTGATCCAAAACTAAATAGTCAGGAAGTGAGTCGCGATCAGTTTGACCCGGTCGCAGTTCTGCGCTCGGCTCCTTAGTAATCGAACTTTCTGGAATCGGCGAGTCTTTTCCGAACTTAGTGTTTCGCCATCTGGCTAATCGCCAAACATCTGTTTTGAAAAGATCCTTAATCGGTGCAAATCCGCCTACTGCATCTCCATACAAAGTTGAGTATCCGACGGCCAGTTCTGATTTGTTTCCTGTAGCCAAAACTAAATGCCCTTCTTGATTTGAAATTCCCATCAACAAAGTTCCGCGAACTCGAGCCTGGACATTCTCTTCTGCGACTCCTTCTAACTTTGTCATATGTAGATAGGCGCTGACCGCTGGTTCTATCTCAATAGTTCGAAAGGCAATACCTAAATTTTTCGCCAACTCAGCTGCATCACTCTTTGAATGATCAGAGGAATACTTACTCGGCATTGAAACACCAAAAACTGCTTCTTTGCCAAGTGCATCTACTGCCAAGGTTGCAACTAGCGCTGAATCAATTCCGCCAGATAGCCCGATAACTACTGACTTCAAATTATTTTTCTTAACGTAATCCGCAAGACCAAGTGTGAGAGCTTCCCATATTTCGGCTTCGTCGCTTAAATCGAAGGTAGATAACTTTGGCAATTCCCCACTTGGAACCTTTGCATTCTCGGAAATTATTAAGTTTGGTTTTCCGGTTCCTACTTCTGTCTCTAAATCAGTAATCAATAGATCTTCTTTAAATTGCGGCGCACGTGCGATTACCTTGCCAGCAGCTGAGAGAATTATTGAGTCTCCGTCAAAAACTAAATCATCTTGGCCACCAACCATATTTGCGTAAATGATTGATGTCCCTACTTGATTGGCTCTCTCTTTTAGCAATTCCAGGCGAGTGTCATCTTTAGCCCGTTCATAAGGACTGCCGTTGGGTACCAGCAGCAAATTAGGTTTTCTCAGGGCAAGCTCGGCCATCGGGCCTTCTTTGCGCCAAATATCTTCACAGATTGCAACAGCGATATCGACTCCATTAAATCGAACAACCATAGTTCCATCGCCAGACTCAAAATTTCGAAATTCATCGAAAACGCCATAGTTTGGTAAGTGGCGTTTAAAGTATCTAGCCACACCTTTGCCTTGGTGGATTAACGCCAATGCATTTAATGGTTTAACTTTATGATCAAGATATCCAACTGCAACCAACATATCCGCAGCGCCAACTTTGGTTAACTCCACAGCAATTTCTTCAACTGCATTTTTTGCCGCTTCACTAAAGGATCGGCGCAGAGCTAAATCTTCTACTGGATATCCCGTAACAATCATTTCTGGAAAAACGAGTACTTGAACCCCTGCTTTACTTGCCGCGGCTGCGCTCGCCAATATCAATTTGGAGTTCCCTGAAATATCCCCCACCAACGGGTTGATCTGCGCTGCTGCTACCCGCAGCGTTACCAAATCTGAAATAGGCACGGTTCAAGAGTACCTATAGAATTAAATTGCACATCCCGGGGACCTAACGGCTTCGAGGAAGGAAAAATGAAAAGATTTAGCATTTCGGATTTGGCTGCCTGGAAGAAGGAAGGCAAGCGCTGGGCAGTTATCACTTCATATGACAGCGTCACATCTGCCATTTTTGATGAAGCAGGCATTCCCGTTTTACTGGTCGGAGATAGCGCCGGAAATAATTTTCTTGGCGAAGAGAATACGGTTCCAGTTACTGTCGATGAGTTGATTCCTTTAGCAAGAGCAGTTGTACGTGGCTCGAAATCTGCCCTTGTTGTTGCAGATCTGCCTTTTGGTTCTTATGAACTAAGTAAGGAGCAAGCTCTAGAAACTGCAATCCGCTTTATGAAGGAAGCGAAAGTTCAGGCAGTAAAACTAGAGGGCGGAGTCAGAGTTGCCGAGCAAGTTAATGCTCTGGTCAAATTCGGAATTCCAGTTATGGGCCATATTGGTTTAACGCCGCAATCGGTAAATGCGCTCGGCGGTTTCAAAGTACAAGGCAGAAATGATGGTCAGAAGATTATTGAAGATGCAAAGGCGCTAGAAGCAGCTGGCTGTTTTGCCATCGTTCTGGAATTGATTCCGGCAGAACTAGCCCAGCAGATTTCTGAGGCGATTTCGATTCCTACAATCGGAATCGGCGCAGGAAAAGATTGCGATGCACAAGTTTTGGTCTGGACTGACTTAATGGGACTAACTCCAAAGGCCCCAAGATTTGCTCGTAAGTATCGAAACCTTCGCGACGAGATGAAAACTGCCGTTCAGGAATGGATTGCCGATATCGAAAGTGGCTCCTTTCCAAATGAATCAGAGACTTTCCACTAAGAGACTGAATTAAACTCCGGGACTATGTCTGGAGTCGCACTTGATTTAGCTCCGCTGCGCAAATATCGAGATTTTCGACTTATTTTTACGGCAGGGCTCTTCTCCTATTTCGGATCGATGATCACCTTTGTTGCTTTGCCATTTCAAATCAAGGAATTAACCAATTCATTCTGGGCGGTAGGACTAATCGGCGTAGTCGAAATTGTGCCATTAACAATCTTTGGTCTCTATGGAGGCGTGCTTGCCGACCATGTAGACCGCAAGAAGATGATTTGGTTGACTGAATTCGGCACACTTTTGGCGACATTGATTTTGTTTTTAAATGCCCGTCGAGAAAATCCCAGCGTCATTCTCTTATTTGTTATTGCAGCAGTTTTCGCAGCGCTCAGTGGAATGAAAAGACCAAGTCAAGAAGCAATTTTGCCTCGCCTAGTTAGCCACTCGGACTTACCAAGTGCTAGTGCGTTGATGAGTTTGCGTTGGCAGTTTGGCGGAATTGTTGGTCCCTCTGTCGGCGGCTTATTAGTAGCTGCTTACGGGGCCAGTGCTGGTTACTTAGTCGATTGCCTAACGTTCATTATTTCACTCACACTCCTTTCGAGAATTAAGAGCGTTCCACCACTTGTAAAACAGACTGCTCCTTCCCTAAAGAGTTTGATGGAAGGAGTCCAATACGCATATAGCCGTAAAGATTTATTGGGCACCTACTTAGTTGATTTAGCCGCAATGTTTCTTGCCATGCCCATGGCACTCTTCCCGTTTTGGGCAGATGAGATTGGCGCGCCTTGGGCGCTGGGGCTCTTTTATTCATCAATAACTATTGGTGCGGTGGTTGTAACTTTATTTAGCGGATGGATGCGCAACTATCCGCATCATGGAAGAGCAGTCGTATTCGGTGCACTGGGTTGGGGCATCGCAATTACACTGGCAGGAACAACAAACTCGTTAGCACTTGTCATCGCATCGCTTGTTTTGGCAGGGGCGCTGGATCAGATCAGTGCTTTATTCCGAGGTTTTATTTGGAATCAATCTATCCCGGATGAATTAAGAGGTCGTTTGGCAGGAATTGAGATGCTTTCTTACCTATTGGGTCCATTGGGCGGCCAAGCAAGAGCTGGTGGCATGGCAGCAATGACTTCACTTCGAACATCAGTCGTGGGTGGAGGTTTAATGTGTATTGGATTTGTAGCAGTGATTGCATCCCTAATGCCCAAATTTAGAACCTATGATGTACGCACCAACGAATTCGCGGTAAAAGAGGCAGAAATTCGCAAAAAACGGGAAAATATTTAAAATATTTTTTCTAGCTACCGAAAACTACCAATCAGTAACTTAATTAGATAAATTCGCAATTTTTGTAAAAAACCACTTTTTACGCATAAAAAGAGGGGGTTTTAACCTATTTTTTTCATACAAAACATAACTTTTTTAAAATGTAAATTGCGACACGCAGGCCTCTAAATTGTTCGCAAATAGTGGAAAGTTTGCGCAATAACTGTCACGATTTGCCTTGAAGCGGTTTGGGTGACGGATCCGGACCATTCTGAAAGGAACACAAGTGGCAAAACGTCGTAAGAAGGCAGCTGCTAAGGCAGCTCCAAAGCGTCGTCGCCGTAAGAAGGCAGCAGCTAAGGCTGCTCCAAAGCGTCGTCGTCGTAAGAAAGCAGCAGCTAAGAAGGCTGCTCCAAAGCGTCGTCGTCGTAAGAAGGCTGCAGCTAAGAAGGCTGCTCCAAAGCGTCGTCGTCGTAAGAAGGCTGCTAAGTAATTTAGCGCCAGTATTACAGAAAAAGCCCGGCTGCATATGCGCCGGGCTTTTCTCTTTCTTAAATGATTACTTACTTCCCTCTTCTATAAATTGATTTCGTAACTCTTCTGTAAGAGTCGTAAAAGTTGCTGTTAAATTTTCTTGGTCTTTATTTGAAAGTTGATCTATAAAACGCTTTCGAACGCTGGCAACATGATCTGGCGCTGCGGCAACTATCGCCTTCCAGCCTTTATCGGTCATTACTGCCCAATAGCCTCTTCTATCTTCGGAGCATTCTTCACGCTTTATCCAGCCAGCTTTTTCCATAACTTTCATACGATGCGAAAGTCGCGATTTCGAGATCATTGCAAGTTCTGCTAATTCGCTCATTCGCATCCGCCGACCTGGAGCTTCTGATAATTGCGCCATTACCTCGTAATCAGCCATCGAGAGATCGTGCCCCTCAAGGTCCATTTCTAAGGCATCTAAGAGTCTTCGTGAGGCGATGATGTAGGAGCGCCAAGCTTTCATCTCTTTGGGGGTTAGCCACTTCGTTTCACTCTTACGAGATGCCATGATTCAAGGGTACGTGAAAATTGAGATAGTTGAAAGTTGAACTATCGCAGGGTTCCGAAAATCTTTTATTTCTGAAATAGGCTCTCCTGCTATGAATCTGGAAAATCGTCCATCTCTAATTCGCTGGAGCATTGGCACGTTTCTGATTCTGATTTCCTGGCTGATTGTCGGCGCCTTGCTTACCGGATTTGCCGCCAATCTCTTTAATATCGATATTGCCGCACTGGCCGGAGAGAATCCATCGCTATTGGCCTCGTACCAGCCCTGGCAAGCAGCATCAACAATCCTGGTTTCATTCATACCGCTGCTACTTATGCCATTGATCTTGCAGAGATTCCTCTTAAAGGGTGGCTACCGCCAACTCTTTACTCGAAGCAATCAAAGCTTTGGCCGAGAAGTGCGGATCGGTGCAATGGTTATGGCTTCTATTCTCTTGATAACAGCAGTTCCAGATCTGACACTCAACTCAAGCTCATACGAGTGGACCTTTAATCTCAATAGTTTCCTTCCCTATCTTCTGGTAGCTGCAATCTTGATTCCAATGCAGACAACTGCCGAGGAAGTTTTTTACCGAGGATGGGTACAGCAACGTCTGGAAAATGGCAGAAGATCAATATGGTTTGTCTCAATTGCCAATGGTTTTTTATTTGCCCTCCCTCACCTAGCAAATCCAGAAGTTAATGGAGAATTGTTCTTGGCAATTCTTGGCTATGGTGCGAGCGGTTTCATGTTTGCCTGGGTGACAATGCGGGACCAATCTATTGGCATTGCAGTAGGAGCGCACGCCGCAAATAACATTTTGGCAGGCCTCTTTGTTACGAGCGAAGATTCAGCGCTTCCAGCCGCGAGCCTTTGGACCACTCCAGCTGTTTCCTGGCTGCCATCAACAATAATTTCCTTAATGATGATTCCGTTATTTATCTGGCTAACTGGAAAATATAATAAATCGAAAGATTTAAATGTCCTTTAATTTCAAGTTAAATAACAAGATTGGTCGTGCCCGGACGGGAGTAATTACAACTCCACATGGCGAGATAAAAACTCCAGCATTTATCCCGGTGGGAACAAAAGCAACAGTGAAATCTGCCTTGCCTGAATCAATAACAGAGTTAGGCGCACAAGCAGTTCTCTCCAATGCTTATCATCTATATCTGCAACCAGGTCCCGAAACGATCGATGCCGCTGGTGGCTTATCCAAATTCATGAACTGGAATGGGCCGACATTTACCGATAGTGGTGGTTTTCAAGTCATGTCACTTGGCGCTGGCTTCAAAAAAGTAATTGATATGCAGGGAGATTCTCCCAACGCCGACGATTTAATTACGGATCGAAAAGAAAGACTTGCTGAGGTTGATGAAGAGGGAGTGACATTTAAATCCCATCTAGATGGCTCCATCCATCGCTTTACCCCTGAAATCTCGATGCAGGTCCAGCATCAAATTGGAGCTGACATCATCTTTGCCTTTGATGAACTAACCACTCTCTATCACGATAAGAAATATCAAGAAGAGTCTCTGGAGCGCACCAGACGTTGGGCGCTTCGCTGTTTGGATGAACATGAGAAGTTGACCCAAGAGCGCCACCATCGCCCATATCAGGCCTTATTTGGGGTATTGCAAGGAGCGCACTATGAAGATCTGCGAAAACGCGCTGCCAAAGATCTTGGAAATATGGAATCAAGTGGTCGATCTTTTGACGGGTTTGGAATCGGCGGCGCAATTGAGAAGGCTCGATTAGGCGAAATTGTAAGTTGGGTAGTTGATGAATTGCCAGAAGAGAAGCCAAGGCATTTACTTGGAATAGGTGAACCAGCCGACCTTTTCGCCGGAGTAGAAAATGGCGCCGATACCTTTGATTGCGTCGCTCCAACCAGAGAGGCGCGCACCAGCGCTGTTTACTCCAGAACTGGCAGGTTTAATGTTTCAGGCGGCAGTTATCGTAAAGATTTTTCTCCCATCGATAACGAATGCTCTTGCTATACCTGCCAGAACTATTCAAGAGCATACATAAATCATTTATTTAGAGCTAAGGAAATTTTAGGCCCAACACTCGCCACTATACATAACGTTTATTTCATCGTTGAGCTTGTGGCAAATATGCGTAACGCTATTGATGCTGGAAATTTTGCAGAATATAAAGCTGATTTCTTAAGCAGATATAAGAATGAAGTAAATTAATTGTAACTAGGTTTAACCGCAACATATCTAACTAGAATTGAAGCAACTACTGTTGTCAGAATTACGTAGGTAATTGTTATGGATTGAATTTCGGCGGCAAAAAATGCAGTTGAGGCAAGTCCGGCAATTACTATGGAAAATTCACCGCGAGGCAAGAGAATTGCTGCGATGCGAAGTGTGGCTTTTTCTTCCGTCATATCGCGTGCCACCCACCATGCAGTCAAGAACTTCGACCCCACTCCAAGAAATGTCAGAATCAATGCCGGAATCAAAACTTCTGGGATATCAGCAGGATTTGTCCGCAGTCCAAAAAATAGAAAGAAGATAGCTGCAAAGAGATCTCGTAATGGCGCCAACCGAACGCGTGCAACGATTGCCACATCACCAGTCAAAATTAATCCGACAAGGAATGCCGCTACTGCTCCAGAAAAACCGATGTATGTCGCAAGACCAGAAGCGACTAGGGCTGCACCAAATACCGTGAGTAACAATGTCGCAGAATCTCCCATAATGACCGGAGCATGAGGCACGTGAACGCCTTTTGCAGCAAAGATGAGCGCACCTCCTGCAATAAGAAGTGCCACAGAGATTGAAATTAATCCGGTGACTAAACCAACTGCAGCTGCTACAGCGCTAAGAATCGGCAAATAAATGGCGAGAAAAAGATCTTCGATAACAAGGATGCTTATCGCACGTTTTGTTGAAATTAGGCCGCCAAATGAGCCATCTTTAATTAACTGTGCTGCAATTCCGGATGATGAAACATAAGTAACGCCAGCAAGCACCAATGCCCCTAGCCATCCCCAGCCAAGCGCCAGGCCTACTAGCAGTCCTGGCACCGCATTAACGAGAAGATCAATTACTCCGAGAGATCTTCGTTCTTTAACTGATGAAACTAGTTCACTTGCAGAATATTCCAGTCCGAGAAGTAGAAGCAGAAGAATCGCACCAATTTGGGCACCAAGGTTAAGGAAATCATCGCTTAAATTTAAGGCGACTATTCCACCGTTGCCAAAAAACAAACCAGCAAGTAGAAATATTGGTACTGCAGAAAACCTAATTTTTGAAGCGATGAAAGCAGCAATACCCAGAGCAACTAAAACTGAACCAATTTCGCCGATTACAAGACCATCTTCTTTTGTTAATGCGGCAGAAAGTTCAATCATGGGCAGTTACGCTTTTGCTGCCACAATAGCTTGTTCGATATGAATTCGGACATGTTTACTCATTCGATCTAGGTAATCCATAACGGTTATGGATTCTCCATTTGGTCGAATACCGGTTCTTGATAATTGTTCGGGCAAGAGATCTGTAACTAGTTCAATATTCCCGAGGCGAAGCGAACTAAAACTATCGAAAGAAACTTGCGGTGATCGATCGAGCTTAAGATTTGCAAAATCATCTTCATCGAAGTTGGCAAAATGGTAATTTTCAGTTGTTAACATCATTCTTAATCTGAGTGATAGTGCAATCTCAGAGTCTGCAATATGAGCCAAGCATTGCGAAGCTGTCCAACCGCCATCGGCCGGTTTTACATCCATAGTCTTGGAGAAAGTTTCCAAGAATTCTCTTACCTGCTTAATATCTTCAGATAATTCATTGATAATTCCCGTAGACATGTCATGAATCTACCCTACGAGTTAGCAGGCATGCTTCAGATAGAATTGCTGAATGAAATTCCTTGAGAGTGAATTAGGTGGTCCTTTCGATTTGGTATTTGGCCTTCCGCTCCACCCACTAGCCGTACATGCCGCAGTTGTCTTGGTTCCCCTGGTGGCATTAGCGGCACTAGTCATGACTTACTTGCCAAGCTTCTCCCGACGCTATGGAAAGTTTATTTTTGGTTTTGCCCTCGTCGCTCAAGCCTCATTGTTTATAGCCAAGCAAAGCGGCGAATCCTTCCAAGAGCGAGTTGGTGTAGAAGTAGATCGCCACGAAAGTCTTGGAACAACTGCAACATTTATCGCAATTCCGATGGTGGTTCTCATTTATCTTCGCTGGCGGATGGATAGAGAAGGGGCAAATATCGGGTCAGCAGCAATTAGAAGATTAGTCTCTGCTCTACTCGCCCTCGCCGCATTAGGGGCAATTGCATATGTATTTCTTGCTGGACATTCCGGAGCTGAACTTGTTTGGGGCTGGGTTAGTAAGTCTTAGTTTGAATACGGAATAACAATACGCTTACCAGCGCACTGAGAAGCGATCCGAAAATTACTGCAGTGACCGCCAGATCTTGAATACCTGGTTGCTCAAATGCCAGTTTTGCAATGAAAATTGCAACAGTAAATCCGATTCCAGCAGTGCTTCCCGTGGCTATTAACGAGCGAGAATTATGTTCTGGAAGCTGCGCTAGTTTGAAAAGTTCAGAAAGTTTTGAAGTTAGATAAATGCCGGCAGGTTTTCCTACTGCCAACCCAACAATTATTCCCCAGGCGATTGGTGATCTAAATGCGCTCTCCATTGATTCACTAGTGAGTTTTACACCAGAGTTTGCAAAGGCGAATATTGGTATCACGAGAAAACTTGAATAAGAATGGAATTGATGTTCCAATTTTTCGATCAAGGTATAAGTACCATCTTCTGTGTCTTCAACATTTTCGTGCACTTTAGTTGTGGGTGTCAGCAGTCCCATGATTACTCCGGCAAGCGTTGGATGTAGCCCGGCTTTATAAAGCGAATACCAAAGAAACGCTCCAGCGAAAATATAAAAAATCATTCCTCTGACTTTAAATTTCTGCATTAGCAGTACAAGGGTGATTGCCAAGATGGCCGAGTAGATCCAACCAAATACGATTCCCGAAGAATAAACAATCGCAATAATTAATATTGCGCCAATATCATCAATAACGGCTAGCGCCAGTAGAAAGGCTTTTAAGCCTTGTGAGGCGCGCTTTCCCATCAAGGCCATTACCCCAACGGCTAACGCAATATCTGTAGCAACCGGAACTGCCCAACCCTCAGGCGCTACATCACCTGCAATCAATAGATAAATAAGGGCAGGAATCAACATTCCACCAATTGCTGCTATGAAAGGTGCCAATGCTTGCTTCAACTTTGATAGATGTCCTGAAGTTAGTTCTCGTTTGATTTCCAGTCCAACGACAAAAAAGAAAATTGTCATCAGTGCATAGTTAATAAACTTCAAGACTGTCATTGATAGATAAATTCCAAGTAAATCTATTTCAAAACTCAAAGATAGGAAATCAAAATAACTTTGTGATACCGGTGTATTTGCAGCGATAAGTCCCAAAGCTGCAGCAGCAACCAATATGATCCCCGACGCGCTCTCATTAGCAAGAAAATCCCGAAGCGGCGCAACTCTTCTTTTCATGCGACAACTATGCCAAATCAATAGCTTTTGAGGTCGGATAGGCTTGGCATATGAGAAAACTATTTTCGCCGTTAACTCTTCGTGGCGTTACATTTGCAAATCGAGTCTGGGTAAGTCCGATGTGCCAATACTCAGCAGTCAATGGCGTCGCCACCAATTGGCATGATGTGCATATTGGAGCATTTGCATCTGGTGGCACTGGAATGATCATGATGGAAGCAACTGGAGTTTCTCCAGAAGGCAGAATCTCGACGCAATGCTTGGGGCTTTGGAACGATGAGCAAGCAGAACGTTTAAAACCAATTGTTACGTTCGCTCATCAAATGGATACCAAGATTGGAATTCAATTGGCACATGCCGGTCGTAAAGGTTCATGCCTTCCCCCTTGGAGCGATCATCCAATGGCGAGTTTGGATGAAGGCGGCTGGGAATGCGTTGCGCCAAGTGCAATTTCCTTCGGAGGAAAATATCCGACTCCAAGATTTTTATCGGAAATAGAAATTGCAGGATTGGTCGCAGCTTTTGGTTCAGCAGCAAAGCGCGCGGTTTCAGCAGGATTTGATTTAGTGGAAATTCACGCCGCTCATGGTTATCTGATTCATCAATTCTTGTCACCGCTATCAAATACTCGCGAAGATGAATATGGCGGAAGTTTTGAAAATAGAATCAGATTTTTACTAGAAATTATCGATGCAGTTAGATCTGCAATTCCTGATTCCATGCCGCTATTCCTGCGAATTTCAGCATCGGATTGGCTTGATGGCGGTTGGACAATTGATGATTCAGTTGCTCTCGCAAAGATTGCAAAAGTAAGAGGCGTT
>JACCDO010569025.1_pt1 | contig 17339 bp, 7 predicted proteins | sample 7446101 | NCBI WGS metagenome assembly JACCDO01 (sample SAMN15323440, study PRJNA562643) | freshwater metagenome | isolation source: river surface water | place: USA:Blue River Watershed | collected 2017-08-16 | reverse complement strand
GGGTCCCAAGTACTCTTCCTTATGCTACTGATATTAATGTCGCATCTGGTGTACGAAGCAATGTTTATGAAGACTTATCTTGTCTCGCATATATTCTCCCAACTGGAGCTTATGATGGTATGTCTACTAAACTTAGCTCAGTTACTATTCATGTACATCGTGGTGATTGGGCAATTAAAGTTGTTCAGTTCGCACCCAATGGAACTGATGTTGGTGGTACTTGGAGAGAATACCCTAATAATGGATCATATACATTACTTCATAAGGAAGGTGTGTATGATGCTGAACTTGATGATTTCACTGATGCACCAGGAGCTCCATTATCAGTTACAATTGATCTCTCTTCATTTGTTCCAGTTGTTTACAATGGAATTACATATTTCCCTAAGTTGGTATGTGTTAACAAAGGACTTCATGGAGATGAAACTTACGGTACACTTAAGACAGTATATGGAAGACGATGCCGTTATTCTGGTAAATTAACATTATCAGCAACTGTTGTTTAAAATTATATAGATTTTGTTATTAAAATAAAAAAATCTCTAATTAATATATATATAATGTCAAGTAATTTAACTGGTTTCAAAGGTTCTGCCTCACCACATGTCTCTCAGTACATTTCTGAACAATTAACTGCAAACAAACAGAAGATTCATAATGTTTTAGATCGTGTAAATACTCTTGAAGAAAAATTACCAGAAGGAACTGTTCCTGTTTTAACTCATGAAGCTTCTGTTGGAGCATTTGGACCACTTGATACTCACACTCATATTGGGGGTGTTTTTAAAGTCCATAATGAAAAATATGCTGCCCAGGTCTCTTCCTCTTTTGATAACAAAACTATTATCAATGAATTAACTCTTGGTCGTGGACATCATGTTCGTGTAACTGATGCCTCTAAATTACAAATGATTGATCAAGATAATAATGTTGTATTCTCTTCTCAACTCGGATCTGAACCTGCATTCCCTGATCTTGTTTATGGTGCACCAGGTGTTGTTGATTTAATGGCAAATGGGAAATCTGGATGGGATTATGTTGGAGGAGCTCATCAAGTTGATTTTATTGTAGATGGAAATAATAAATCATTTCGTATCCTCGGAAACGATAATACTGCAGATTGGGTATTTGGAGCCCCTATTGCTGATGTTACTCCTGAACATTTAAATACATGGTTCGGAACTAATGCTGAATATGGTAATTTTCAACTTCAGATGGATGTTAAATTACATAATGTTAGTGGATATACTAATGGTGGTATCATTCCTCGTGCATGGCAAAAAGATGCAACTGTTACTTACAGAGATCTTCAAGGAAATATGCATACTAAGACTGGTCTTCATCATTGCACAGGTATCCAATGTGAAGTTAGTACTGATGTATTTGCCAATGGTCAGGAGTATGATGAAGGTTGGGCAGGTAATAAATACATTGTTCAGAATAATCGTGCTAATTTAAGTTTAGCTTCTGGTCAGTTTATTACTCCAGAACAAGCTGCTATTTTATGTCCTACTGATCAGTTTTGGACTTACAAGATTGAATGCCGCGATTGGGTTATCAAATCATGGATTGAGGATACAATGGTTTCTAAATATTATGAAGATGTCCAAGATAATGATGCAGTTGCTCGTAAAGTAGGAAAGATTGCAGTTCAGGGTCATGTTAGCTTTGGTGGTGTTGGAAATACTGGAAGTTATCTTGAATATCGCAATATTCGTATGAAACCACTTACTGATGAAAGTACTGCTACTCCAGTCAGTCATGTTAAAATGAATGCTGATGTTGAGATTTCAGGTAATCTTAAAAATAAATACAAAGGTCGTAGCTATGACTGTGATATTGCTGGAATTAACTTTTCATCAGTCTTTGTAGGAGATTTTGGCAATGTTGATTACCGTGTTAAGTTTTCATTTAATTATGATCCAGTTCACAATAGTAAAGTTTATATGGAAATTTACGACAAGAATAGTTCAGATGTATTTGTAGTAGCTGAACTGTACAACCCAAGTTATAATCCTTACACTAATACTTTTACTTCATTTAAGTCTCAACCAATTAAGTTTATACCAGTAAGTGCAGCAACTCTTGGTGCATTTGGTCTTGTACTTATGGAACCAGCAGACAGTGTTTCTTATGTCAACTTAACATTCTCTGAAGACTTTAGCAATATTACAAGTGGAAGCATTGATTTCCAAATTGGTCAATATAATACACAGTATGCACCATATGTATACAAGTGTACAATCTCTTCTGGTTCTTCTATTCAAGATATTACATTCAAACCCTTGTCTGCACCTGAGCTCGGAATTGGGGCTAATATTGAATCTTTACCTGCAACTCTTCCAGCAAAAGTTGATAATGTTCAAGTTCATAAACCAGCACTATGTGTTTCTACTTTCCCACTTGTTGACTTTTACTTTAATGAATTCTCTCCTTACCATGCTCTCAATTTAGGAAACTTTACCCGTGGTGCTAGTTGTGATTATCTTGAGTTATGGGACCAAACCATTCTGTACATCGATACTATTGAAAAGGCACTCAAGTTCAAATACTTTTGTGATCGCAATAACGTGAAAATCACCGGTATTCTATGTGACCATGATTTTGATTGGTTATCTACCGAAGGCCAGTCCGCTGCTCCTGTAAGTGTTGCAGAACGTTATCCTTGGGACCGTCAGAAAGCCATTGATAGATTCGCTATTCGTCTTCCAATATGGAAAGCACTTGGATGTGAATATGGTCGTGTCAATCTTGATAGCCGTTCTATTGATTGGGTATCACCAACTTCTCCTGGATATCAGGCAGCTCATGATGAATTCGTTGCTTGTGCCGCTGCTGGTTTAACCACTGCTCGTGATTTACTTCAACAATATGGTCTTAAGATGCTTATTGAGCCTCATCAAACCAATTGGACATTCAGTGCTCAAATTCTTATTGATATTTTTAATGCGCTCCCTGATAAAACAGATATCGGTGTATGTTATGATGTTCATAATGCTGAAGGTAATGGTAATCCATACAATGTCAACATGAATGATGAACTCGAATTAATTATGCCATATGTTGCTGTATTAAATCTTAAGACTCTTGGATTCTATACTGCTGCTGAAGCAACTGGAACTTATCCAACTGATGCATCTGGTTTCATTCTTGAAGATGGTATGAGAGTACCAAGACACAAAGATCAGGGTAATTATGAGACTCGTTATGACTGGAATGCAATGTATCGTCTTTGGAGATCATCTAATATGCTTTCATTTGACAAGTTTCCAATTGCTACAATGGAACCTGAATGGGATCTTAATGATGGTCATGATAAACGTATGGCTATTTATACTGAGATTGCAAATTATCATAGAAGAGCAATTGCTAATTCTTATAATTAAAAAGTTTAAGTTTGAATTTTATAAATAAATTATTTAAATTTATTTATAAAGATGTTTACTGGTTTAATTGAAAATATTCAATATTATAAGATTTTCGAAAAACAACTCATTTTTGAAAATAATAATGATTATTGGTCTGATGTAGTTCTAGGTGATAGTATTGCCGTTAATGGTGTTTGTTTAACGATCTCAAAAATTAATAAATTCATTACATTTGATCTATTAGATGAAACTATATCAATAACTAATTTAACAAAAACTAATATTGCCAATTTAGAGAAAGCATTATCTTATGGAAAACATTTAGGAGGTCATGTTATTTCAGGTCATATTTTTGAACTCGGAACTATTAAAAATATTAATAATAATATCTTTACCATTCAAGTTAGCAATCCCAATTATCTAATTTTAAAAGATTCGATCACAATTAATGGTGTTAGTTTAACTATTCAACAAATTCAAGATAATTTATTTGATGTTCATATTATTCCACATACATTAAATCATACCACTTTTAAATTATTACAAATTAATGATCCCGTTAATATTGAATATAATATTCAGAACTTTAATGATGAATATTTTATGAATATCGCTTTAAATGAAAGCCTAAAAGGAAAATATACAACAGCTCCTAATCCAACAGTTGGATGTGTTCTTGTTAAAAATAATAAAATAATAAATACTGGTTATCATGTAAAATATGGATCATCTCATGCTGAAATTAATGCTCTCAAAGATGTTTCTGAAGATAATCTAACAATGTATGTGACATTAGAACCATGTTGTCATTTTGGTAAAACTGGTCCTTGTTCTAACTTTATTGTTAATTCTGGTTTAATTAAAAAAGTTGTGATTGGTATAATGGATCCTGATTCTAAAGTATCTGGTAAAGGTATTCAATATCTTAGAGATCATAATATTGAAGTCGTTATTGGTGTTCTTGAAGATTCTATTAGTCAAAGTCTTAAAAGTTATATTCATTCAAGACAAACAGGTCGACCATACTTAATCTCTAAAATTGCTTTAAGTTTCGAAGGTAATTATTGTTTACCAGAACAGAATATCGAAATCACATCAAAAGAGGAACAATTAAAATATCACACTCTTCGTGCAGAATCTCAATGTATAATGATAGGTAGTAAGACAGCTTTAATTGATAATCCATTGTTAACAGTTAGGAATGGATTAAATGTTAAACAACCATTGAGAGTAATTATTGATTCAAAAGGAATTGTTAAAAATCTAAATTTAATGAGTCATGATACTCTAATATTTACATCAGAAGCATCAGATGATACATTAAGATATTGGGATAATTTTGGAGTAGAATGGATATATTTAAATCATATTACACCTGATGAAGTTTTAACGAGTTTATCAAAGAGAGGTATTATACAATGTTTATTAGAAGGAGGAGGAGAACTTCAGAAAGTATTTGAGGATTATATTGATGAATTAGTAATTATTCAATCAGATGTTAGTATTCCTAATGGTAAAAAATGGTTAGTAGATCAGAGTAAATTCAAAGATAATAAGAGAATATTATCTAATTTTGATTTTGCATTAGAAAGATTTAAAACTGGTATGGTTATAGTTATGGATGACATAAATCGTGAAAATGAAGGTGATATTATTATAAATGCTGAAATTATAACTGAAGAAATGATAACATTTATGAAAAGATATACAACTGGAATCATCTGTGTCACATTAACTGAGAAAAGAGCATTAGAACTTGGATTAGACATAATGGTTTTTAATAATTCTGATCCACATAAAACGGCTTTCACTATTACCTGTGATTCTAAAGAGTGTACTACTGGAGTTTCATCAAAGGATCGTTTATTAACAATAAAAACAATTTTATCGGGAACATCAGATCAATTATCAAAACCTGGTCATATATTTCCTTTGATAGCTAAAGCCGGTGGATTATCAGAACGTAGAGGTCATACTGAAGCAAGCATTGATTTATGTAAATTAATTGGTTTACCAGAGGTAGCAGTTATATGTGAATTAACAAATGATGATGGAACAATGATGAGATTAAATGATATAATATTATTTGGTAAGAAATTTAATATACCAATAATAACAACGGAGCAGATATATCAGAATAGTTATTATCATGTAATGAAAGATGATCCAGTTATAAAGTTGGAGGCGAGTTGTGAATTAACAACTAGAGATTATGGAATTTGGAAATTATTATCATATCGTTGTATAAATGGGATTATTAAGGTATTACAGAAGATGGATAATGCAGAGAAACCGATGGTTAGAATACATTCAGAGTGTTTTACAGGAGATGTATTAAATAGTAGTCATTGTGATTGTGGTTCACAATTAAGTAAAAGTATGGAGATGATACATAAGAATGGTAATGGTTTAATAATTTATCCATGTAATCATGAGGGTAGAGGTATAGGTTTTACAAACAAGGTTAAAGTGTATGATATAATGAACAAAGATAAAACAATAAATACATATGAGGCAAATAAAATGATAGGTTATGAAGAGGATTTACGTGATTATTCATATTGTGTATCTATTTTAAGAGATTTAGATTATAAATCATTTACATTATTAACGACAAATCCATTGAAGATCAAAGCATTATCTGAATTTAATATATCAGTGATAGGTTTAGAATGTGGTGGTTTACCATTTAATGAGCGTTATTTAACGGATAAAGCGAAAAAGCATGGTTCATTCAAGAGTACAAATAGATCAATTAGTCATAATAAGAAGATAGGAATAGTTCATTCTGGTTGGTATTTGGATTTAATAGATCCATATGTTAAATCGATAAAAGAGAGTGTATCAATAGAAATGGTAAGATGTGTACCAGGGAGTTTTGAGATACCATTAGCGGTACAACAGATGTGTGATGAATGTGATATAATAGTATGTATAGGTGCGATAATAAAGGGAGAGACATATCATTTTGAAGTTTTATCACAGACGGTATGTGATAGTTTAATGAATATTCAATTAAAGACAGGGAAAGTGGTATTGAATTATGTATTAAATTGTTATACAATAGAACAGGTTAAAGCAAGATTATCAGATTCAAGTGTGGTGATAGAAACGATCAAACATTATTTATAATTTAAATGACAATAAGTAATCCTTTTATTTCATCTGAAGCTGCTGACTCTACACATGCACTAGGATCATTTGTAACATTCGATTCACCAATTTATTTTGATGAATTTGCTGTGTAAAATTATTTGTAACATTCGATTCACCAATTTATTTTGATGAATTTGCTGTGTAAAATTATTTGTTATAGTTTAAATTTAGTTTTATAATTGAATTTAAATTAAAAAAAAAATATATAGGTATAAATATATATAAATGTCAAGTGATTGTAATTGTGTTAATGGCGCAAATGGTGCTAATGGAGCTAATGGAGCTAAAGGAGAATCTGGTCCAGCTGGACGTCAAGGTGATCCAGGAATGGCTGGTCCACCAGGACCTCAGGGTGTTCCAGGTCCTCGTGGTCCCGCTGGAGCTCTCTATTCAAACAAAACAACTGGTGATTTAATTGTATCTGGTGATGCATCAGTTAATGGGATGATGACAGTTTCTGGTAATATTCAAATGAAAGGTTTTGGTGATGTTACTCAGATGTTTAAGGACGTCCAGGAACAGAGTCAGTACAATGAGGACATGAATCACATATCTCGAGTACGCCTTAATCACGAGGAGACACAGGATGTTATCTTTAATGATGGAATGAAATTTGATTATATTGTTGCTGGTTCAGGTTCAGGTGGTGGTATGGCTGCTTATACTTTTGCTCTTGAAGCCCCTTGGTTTAATAAGAATGTTCTTGTAATTGAACAGGGTGCTTATCGCTCAGCTAACATGTACCACGAGTACCCAGCCGTTAATACTGTTAACAGATACTACGGTAAACATAACTTTGAGCAGGTTCTTCCTAACCCCATCGAAGATCCCCCTGGTGCTCTCTTTGCCTTTGAACGTTCTCAGCGATGGGACGGAACCTGGATTCCAGGACGCAAGAGTATATGGCAACCTCATGTATTTGGCGGTGGTTCTACCATTAATGGTGGTCTTCTGAATGGTGTTCCAGACTTTAAACTTGAAGAAGAAATGCCAACTATTAACATTCCTATTTTTAGGGAGTGTGCATCATGGATTTACAGGCGTCTTGGACATCCTTCCAACTGCTACAAGTTCCAGTCTTACAAAGACGGCGCTGAATTCGCAAAAACTTACTACGGAGGAGACATTTCTGAAGCTTACGAAAAGGATGCTTCAGGAAACTATACTGCTGAAGCTAAGGAACTCCAGTATATATATGCTATCCAACCTGATGACCTTGAAGCTGAAAACTATATTGGTTACAACTTTCCTCGTACAGGAGGTCGTCGTAACGTTGCTTTAATTACAGCTGTTACAACTGCTCTTTATCGCAAACGTCACGGTATTGCTTACTTACTTGAGACTTACCAGGGAAAGAACCTGTTTATTCTCGTTAAACACGTCGTTGACCGCATTGTATGGGATGAAACTACTTTACCCGGTGGAGCTCGTGGAAGCCCTGTTGACGTTGATGCTTCTGGGAGTGGTCTTCATCTTAAAGCAATCGGTGTTGAAGTCACTGACCTTTCTCGTAAATCTGATTCAAACGGACCTCGTCCTAAAACATTCACCATTGGTGTTAAGGAGGGAGGTGAAGTTTTCATCGCTGGTAATGTTTACAACTCACCAGGTATTGCTATGCGATCAGGTATTGGTCCCCAGGTTGAGCTCGCTAAACTTGCTTACAATACTGATCTTGATGCTTCTGGTAACAAGCGTTTCTACCCAGCTCTTTACAATGAACAAGTTGGTGAGAACTTTATTTCACCAGCTATTGTCCGTGAATTAAATAATGGTGTTCCTCTGATGGCTTTTACTTTGCATAACTTTAATCGTGGAAAAGATGCTTCTGGAAATCCTAAAATTATGTACACCCAGAGTCCCTACGATGATGAATTTGCTACATTACCAAACTCTGATAACTTTGATTTAGGTCTCTTTCTTTATAACAATGATTACCATCAATTTAACTCAGAATACACTGATGGAGATGTTCGTCTTACACGTGATTCAAGTGGTTTAATGTCTTATTTGATCCAAACTGGATTCTTAGGAATGTCTAACAAACCTGATTTCGGATCAACTGATACTCTTACATCTTTTGACTACAATGTTGACTTTAAATACTTTGATATTGATGGAACAACTGAAGATGCTAATAATCTTCTTAAGTTTGCTTCAGCTAATATCTTTAAGAACAAGTATCGTGGAGAACTTACTAAATCTCAGTTCCCTGGTTCTACTTCATTCTTTGATTCTCTTGGTATGCACATTGGAGGTATTGCTAATATTGAATGTAACAGCCTTGAGTTAAATGGTTATGTTAGGTTATCTGATACCTCAGGTGATCTTTACACACCTAAATCTTCACTTGAATGGTTTACAGTGAGTCCTGATAACTTTTTAGCAATCAAAGAGTCTGTCAAACATGTATATAATACTTGGGCAACTTCCCCATCTGAACATGTTACTGACCAAGTTGCAACTGTTGTTCCAGCTGATACCGATAACTTTTATGAGCAGTTATTTTTAAGTTTTGTTGGTGGTGGGTTTTTTCGTTATGTTCATAAAAATATGTGGAGAACTTATGCCAAACCTCCTCTTATTAACCCAGTAACTGGAAAACCATTTATTACACCCGCAGGAACATTTGTACCAATAACAATGACATGGGAAGAATTACTCGCTGATAAACCAGAATGGATTGAAGCATGTGATGCTTCAGGTAACTACCTCACTTATGGTGATGTTAAGACAGATAGCGGATATTCTAGGTACAATGTTGGAACCAATGTTACTCAATATTACACAACAACTGATGGGTTTGTTAAATATCAGCCAGGAGTTGCTCCACCTGAAATCATTGCTCCGTTTTATCCATATGAGTCTACCCCAAGTGATATCTACTGCTCAACTAATGTTTGGGACCCAGAGCACATTGTCTACCGTATTGTTGATACTGATGCAAGTGGTTACAAATATGTTGTTACTGGAACTCCTTCCGATAGCGCTAGAATTGAAACACAGTATTCTTGGAAACGTAACATCGACGCAAGTGTTAAATTTGAAGGAGGTGTTCCCCAGCGTATGGTTAACAGCTCTGCTTTTGACAACCATGTTATGTTCCAGACCCTTGACTCTATTCACTTTGCTGGTTCTATGAAGAACGCTGTTGATACATCCACCTTTAAATTAAAGGGAGTTGACAATGTACGTGTATGTGATAGTTCAATTATTGCTTTCACTCCACTGGCTAACTCTCAGGGTATGTGTATGCAACTTGGTCGTTACATTGCCCTTATGGCACTTGGCGATATCACTGGTGACCTTGCTCCACCTGATGTAAGTACCGGAATGACAACACTCTTTGGTCTTGATGGAACAACTTCAGATGTCACAACTAACTTTAAGGTTGTCGGTGGTGCTTCCAAGGGTGGTATTGTTTACAAACATGAATTTAATGTCGCTGGTGTTGATGGTTCTAAATATATTACTTCACCATCTAGGAGCGTAAGTGATGTTGGATACAATACTTTCTTATCAACTGTAGATGAAACATATGATGACTTTATTGTTGCTTTTGACTTTAAAGCTATACGTGTTGAATTCCAAAACCCAGGTGAAGCTTCTCCAACACTCTATGGTGTTAACAGTGGTTGCCAAATTAGAAGCATTGTTGGAGTTGATGGGCTTTCCGTTAGTGGTCTTCAGTTTGAAATCATGGATGACCCTACTTCAACTTTCTATGGAGAAAATACTGGTATCTTTTATGAGGGTGATGGCAATGTTCGTGGATTTATTACTCGTTCATTCAATGGTAGCAAATCTGCTGCAGCCTTTATTCCAGGTGATTGGAACTCATACATTATTAAGGTTCAGGGTACTCGCCACCAGTGCTGGTTAAATGGTGTTCTTTGTACTGATCATGAACAACCACAAGAAAACTATGACAAAGGATTCCAAAGAACTTCTGGTTTCATTGCCTTTCAACAACATGTAAATGTACAGGGATCTCCATACAACTGGAATTGTGAAGGATGCTCTGTCAACTTCCGCAATATCAGAACCAAGAAATTATCTTAATTAAATTAAAAAACTTTAAAAAATATTAATTAATCATTAATATTTTTTAAATTTAATTCATCTGCCATTCAAGATTTTGAAGTTCACGTTTAGGAATTGGTTTATGATAAACTGAGTTAAATGATGCCTGAACAAGAATATCAGCTAAAGCACATATCATATCATTTTTAAGAACAATTATATCTTGTTCATCTTTGATTTCACAATCGATGAATTTAGGAAAATTTTCTCTTAACTTTGGAGAACATTCTTTCATTAAAATAGGCATACCATTTTCAGAACGATTATTTGAAAAAAGCCATTTTGTCATTGTTAACAGATTTGTTTGTAACATTTTAATATCTTTTAAAGCAACTTTAGGGTAAAGAACAGTGTCATAAAAAGCTGGAGAAAAAGTAATACTTAAAAGACTAAGGTCATGCATTTCATTATTAATTTCCCATAAATTACGCTGATTAGTACTTCTGATAGCAATCTGTAAATCAATAAGATATTGAAATTCTGTTTCATTAATCAATTCAAGTTCTTTAACTAAATCAATATATAATTTTCCACCTCTGATATCTTCTAAAGTTTTTTTTAATTTATCATAAACATATTCTTTGACTTGATCAATAGTTTCTTCTACAATAAGTTCATTTTCAGGCATTTTTTATTATAATATAGTATAATAGATTATATTTGTTTAAATCATTTAGAGTAGTGCATATTTTAAATTATAATTTATTAAAAGAATACAATAATCTAATATAATTTTAATTTAGATTTATTATAAAAATAATAATCTTTCTATATATATATATAAATGTCAAGTGATTGTCAATGTGTTAATGGCGCAAATGGTGCTAACGGAATTAATGGTGCTAATGGTCCAGCCGGACCAGCTGGAACTCAAGGAAGACCAGGAATGGCTGGTCCTCGAGGACCTCAGGGTGTCCCAGGTCCTCGTGGTCCCGCTGGAGCTCTCTATTCAAACAGTACAAATGGTGATTTCGTTGTTCGTGGTGATATTACATCTAAGACTAGTCCAAAAAATAAACTTGGTGTAACTATGTCTATACTTCTTAGTAATATACTAAATGAATCTGACCTTCTTGCTCTTCCTGGTCGTGTTCGTGCTTTAGGAGTAACTGATCTCGAAATTTGGCATTCATTTAATACATACTATTCATTCTGTGAAAACAGAGTTCGTCCAACAATCGCCGAACTGACTCCATTCAAAAACGCATGTGATAAAGCAGGTGTATCTATTGTGAGTGTATTAGTTGATGGTGTATATGCAGACCCAACTGCACAACCAATTAGTCTTCTTGGCTCAAGTGATGTATCCGAACGCGACCAATGTGTTGCATTTGTTGAAGAAATGGCACCTGTATATAAGTTCCTTGGATGCAAGATGATGCGTTTTACGATGGATATGGATAATGAACTGAAAGATTTTGAGACTAATCCAGCACACAAAACAATCCTCTTTGCAAACCTCAAAGATTCATTTGTTCGTATGAATGCAGTTGCGCAGGGTTTAATTCTTACTGCTGAAAATCACCTAAATTTTACCGAGCCTCAAAGTCTTATTGATCTTTACAATTTTATAACTCCTGAAGTTCCAACATTCTGCTATGTTATTGATACCAATAACTGGGATAATGATGGTTTAGATAAACCAACAAGAACATATGCTCTCGCTCCTTATGCATACCAATTTTCAGTTAAGATTGCTGAAGATGATGAAGGATACTTGACACCTGATAGAAAACGAATTAAAGAATTCACTGTGAACCGCAAGATCGCTTTCTCTGAGAAGGGATTTACTGATCTCGCTCATCTCATGAATATTTTTGAAGCATCTACTAATGTTCCAGTTCGAAGCAAATCACCTCTTATGGTGGAACTTGAAAAGAATGTTCAAAATCAATCTCTTGACTATGGTCTTAACAACTATTCTCGTGTGTTATTGCATATTACTCAGCGTTACCCTCAATTCACCAGTGCCGAGTCCAGTCTTCTTGCTCACTCAATGATGGGTGAAATTGATAAGGATCTCAACTATTACAACCAGAACATTAAGAGTGTAATTGAACAGTCTCAACGTAATGAGGAAATTGTTACTCAGGAACGCATGGTTAACTGGCAGGATCGCACTTATCGAAATGTCACTCGTGGTAAGAAGTATCATTACATTGTTGTAGGTTCCGGTTCTGCTGGTGCTTCTGCAGCACAGGCACTTGCATCCTTCACTCGTGGTAAGGGTAAATTTGTATTGTGTGTTGAACGTGGTCCATCTCGTCCTCTATCTTATGTTGGTGGATATGCCTTCTATGGTAATAATATTCAGCCTGGTGCAGAACGTTCAAACGCTGTATTTGGACAGTATTATATTAAGGAAGATGCCAACCTCACAAGTGAACTTGTACAACGTCTTCTAACTTGCCAAGCTGGTATGCCTTCAAATGGACAGGGTGGAACTATTGGTGTTGATATGATTAGTGGATGCAATGACCCTGTTGTATTTGGTGGAGGTTCTACATACAATGGAAGCAATACTCACTTTGCAGCTGGTTGGTACAATGAACGTAATGCTGTTCGTGGTGGATGTGTTGTTGACAATAATGCTCTAAACCAATGCGCTGATTACCTTATTGATGTTGTAGGTAATCGCGAGGATGACTTCTTTACTGTTTGCCAAAATGACGCCCTTACTCGTGTATTTTCAACTCTTACATCTGATTCTTGTTACCCATGGATCGGTGATGCAACTGGTGAAATGAAAGAAGAAATGTTGCCAAGCAAAGTTATCAAGAACTTGTCGATGTGCTCTGCTGAAACTGGAGGTATTCGCTTTGGTCAACAGTCTCTTCGTATGCGAAGCACTGGTTATCCTCGTCGTAATGCTTCTGCTTCTCTCGTTGAACAGTTCGATAACAACTTCTTCAATCTTGACGTTCTCACCAACACTAAATGCCATAAGATTCTCTTTGAGAAATATGATGAGAATGGACACAGTTATATGAGAGGTGGAAGTGGTATTGCTGGACATTATGTTCGTGATGAGAATGGTAATGCTGTTGCTTATGGTATTAACGTAACTTACAATGATCATGTAGATGAAACTAATGATACTCCATTAGATATTCTTCTTAAAGACACTGGAGAGATCTTTGTTGCTGGTAATGTTTACAATTCACCTGTTCTTCTTGAACGAAGTGGTATTGGTCAACGCTCTGTCATTGAAGCTTGCCATCTTGAATGTATCTCTGAAAATAACCATATTGGTGAACATCTTCACAATAACTACTATATTGCTGGTGTAGTTGGTGGTATTATGATGGCTGTGCCTCAGGGTACTGTTCGTGAAATTAATGATACCGCATTCAAATCCAATAAGGATGTTCGTAGACTCTTGATTGATGAACAATTATCTACTATTAGTGTTGCACATCATGATGATTCAGATCGTTCCCGTATTCGTGGTAATCGTGATTTAAATGTACCAACTATTGATACTCAGATTGTCAATGTAACTGGTGGTGGTTTAGATTCAGAGAATAGCGGAGCCATCACTCATGGTACTGTTCATATTGATCCATCTGGTTCCGATATTACTGTACCAAAAGTCAACTTTGGTTGGTTCGTTGATGACCAGGATGGTCGCCGAAATATTGATGGAGGTATTCGCTCTATTCGTAAGATGTACCGTGGTTTTACATCTAAAGCAGCTGCTTACTACTGTCTTGGATCTGGATTTGATGCATCTGGAAACGCTGTACCTCAGGATCCAGATTGTGCTGCAATGAGTTTGGTATGTGATGCTGTTGATGGTGAAGGTAATCTGAAAGAAGGATGGTATGCTGCTGCTGAGAGTGGAGTTTACAACAAGGGATATGGTGGCTTTAATCTTGATGTTGCCACAGATGATCAGCTCAAAGTAAATATGTTAACTGTTGGTATTCGTGAAGCGATTCACTGGAATGGTACTGTTGGATATGGTAAGGCCACTGATAAGGACTTTATTGTCAAGGGTACCCAGAATGTTCGCTGCTGCTGCACTGCAGTCATGAACGAGCCTTATCCTCAGAATAACTGGGGTATGATTACTCAGTGGGCCAGATACATTGTTATGCATTCTCTTGGTCTCACCAGTTTTATCAAGCCAACTGTAAACTTTAGCAATAAGATTGCTACATATATTGATACTTCTGGTTCTCCAATTCCAATTGCACTTGATGCATCTGGAACTGAAATCATTGTGACTAATTACAACACAGAGACAAATGATCTGACTTATCACATTAAGAAGGGATCTGTAGTGTTACCCGATATTGTTGCTAAGTTCACAAGTGCAAAAACAAATACTGAATCAACTGCAAGCTTGTACAACTTCCGTCAAATCAATGACCAATACAATGGATATGACATCCCAGTATCAGTTGGTTTATATGGTGACTATGACTGTGGTATTATGCAGTCTAAACTTCAGTTTGAACTAGTTGGTGAAACTTCATTGAGCTCGGCAATCTATATTTATGAACTCACTGGACAAGCTGCAATCACTATGGCAATATTTGGAGAATTCTTCCCTACATATGCTTTATTCTTCAAAGATGCTTCTGGAAATACACACTATGGTGAACAAGAATATATTGATGCTTATGCTGGCTATCCATACACAGAAACATTACGTATTGAAGGGCTAAACTATGGACCTTTCATGACAGTACCATTCCTCCTAGGATTTTCTTGGGCTGGATATTCTCAAGCTATCAGACGAGTTCAGTTGTGTACTCACAGATGGACTCGTACTGGTCTTGATTGGGCATTCTGGAATGTGTTCAAAGATGATAACAAGGGTGGACGTATTAATATCCTTGAAAATAAACCAGACCATGTAAATGACCCAGTTTATGCATCATCTTATCAACAGATGCTCGATATTAATCCAGAGTTTACTCAGCAATACTTGATTGATAATGAATATATTACTGAGAATATCTGGTATGATCTTGCATATGATCAAGCATATGGTATTACCGGCAAACCCATCCCAGCTGATAATCTCGAACTTAAGATCAATCATCTTCGTATTTCTATGGCTGCTTATGATAATAATGATAAATTCGTTGATAATATCGGTGATGTACCCATTAAACCAGGAACTCATAGATTTGAACCTTCTGCCTAAATCTCTAATTTCGTTTAAATAATATTATTTTTATTTTATATATAATATATAGAATAAAATGAACACACAATTTATTGATAAAGCACTCCTTGTATTAAAAGGTCAAAATTATATTACAAAAGTTAAAGAACTTGGACTAATTAGTAAATCTAATTATGATAAAGTAGTATTTATTATGAACGCTTTTATTGCAACTAAAAATGAAGGTTATCAAATCGATGTCGAACATTTAAGTATGTTAGCTGCTGTTTTTACTGAAACATTCTATCATATGAATACTCTTAAACCTGATGTATTAGTCGATATTAAATTTTATTCAGAGAATTTATTACGAATTCATCAATATCTCTATGATGATTCTGTTAATGAACTTACATATTTCACAGAGTGCTCTGATAATCTAAAATCTATTGATATTGATGGTATCTATAAAGAAATCACAACTGAAACAGAATTAGATGAAATTAAAATAGTTATGTTAAAAGGTAAGTTATTTTATTCACTTATCGGAACTATCTTAGAAAATAATAATTCTCTTCCATATCATAATAATTAATTTAAAATATTCTAAATATTATATCATAATATTTAAAATGTTTTCTGGTACTGTCATCAAAGGTAAACAAATCGCACGTCTAATCGGATTTCCTACTGCTAATGTTGTATTCAATGATCCAAATCACCTATATCCATTTGGTGTCTATCATGGTTTAATTAATAATTTAAATTGCATCATTTATATTACAAATCAATTAATAGAATGTCATATTCCAAACTGGAATGGTGATCTCTATGATCAAACTGTTAATATTGAAATTAAAACATTTATAAGAAATGATATTTCATTTGAATATTTAGATCAAGTTGTTAGTCAAATTAAAAAAGATATGATCATCTATAATTTAATAATTGATATTGAAACATTTCAAAATTCTAATTTAAATTTTGTTTCATTCAGTGGAGGTAAGGAATCTTGTATTCTTATCGATATATTACATCGTCTTAATATACCTTTTGATGTTATTCACTTTAAACCTAAAGAACTAGATTGTTGTGAACTAGAATATATGAATAATTTTTTAAATCACTATAATAAAAAATTAATAATTAAAGAATATACTTCATTTGAACAAGCTGTTAAAGAATATGATTATTATGATAATTGTTTTCTTGGAGTTAGACGTGATGATTCATCATTCAAAGATAGTACATGGTTAAGGAAATGTAAAATCATTAAACCATTATTTGAATGGAAATGGTTAGATGTTTGGAATTATATTGATAATTTTAATGTTATTGTTAATGAAAAATATTCTTTAGGTTATACTTCTGTTGGTTATAATTGTAAACCAAATATTCTTTTGAAACGATTTGATAATGGATATATGCATGCTAAATATTTAACTAATTTTGAAATGGAAAGAAAATAAATCTATTTATAACTTAAATCTACGATTATAGATTTCAATGTTAGTCCAATGTGTTGTAATACGTTCTATTTCGTATTTTTTCATCAATTCACGAATAATATTAGATTTATCATTCATAAAATAATCACAATAATATGATTTTCC
>JACCDO010186252.1_pt1 | contig 17341 bp, 14 predicted proteins | sample 7446101 | NCBI WGS metagenome assembly JACCDO01 (sample SAMN15323440, study PRJNA562643) | freshwater metagenome | isolation source: river surface water | place: USA:Blue River Watershed | collected 2017-08-16 | reverse complement strand
TTTTCCATGCTGCATGCTTTACCGGGTCTGCATGAAATGCATCAACACCAGCTTGATGATTAACTAACCATGCTGCACGTATATCTGGATCACTAGAAGAAGAAGGATGGGCAGCTAACCATGCTGCACGTCTATCTGGATCATTATGTAATCTTTGTGTCGCTAAAGATTTTACAGCACTACTTTGACCTAATTTTTTCTTTTTAGGCTGTATGGTGTTGTCTTACCATATAAAAAAAATGAATAAGTTCGTAAAATATAAGTGCGAGAGTGAGTAAGTAAGCCAGTGAGTGAATGATAGAGAGTGAGTTACCATTAATAGTTTCAACATCAACAGGTTCCAATTGTTTGATATTTTGTTGTTTATTATAGTCAGAAATAATCCTATCTTTTCTTTTTCTTTCTTCAACTCTCGTGTGACTTGATACTTTTGAATCGCTAAATCTCGTACTAACTTCCTCACTTTTTTTAACCGAGATAAAATATGGTAAAAAGCGTCTAAATATGCTTAAGAGCATCAAAGTTTTTGATGTATATTTTTCTTCGTCAACTTTGTAGTTATAAAATGTATCTAAATTTTCACGGCATGAAGTACATGATTTAAATAGATCTGTAGTCTCTTGAATAGGGCATCTAATATTTAATTCTTCATTTGTTATATTATTATTTTCTGTAATAAATTGTAATCTCCTGTAACGGCAGAAGAGACAACCATTAGGTTTACGATCTTTACTTGTACTTTGTCGTGTTGGAAATTTTTCAATATTAAAATCATAAAATTCATACTCAGCAACTGTTACTCTAGGATCGTCATAGTTACTGCCATAATAAAAAACATCTTCTGCTCTGTCACATAAAGGAAATATCATAATCGGTTCTTTTTCTTTCTTCGCCAATATACTAATATATGGTACTTTTTGAATACACTTAAATTTATTATAAATATCCATTAATTCACTCTTAATGGGAGCATTATTAAATTTTTGATATGATTTTTCTGTTTCTGAAATAATACTAAATAAATTTTGTATATTCATTTTAATAATGTGCAATGGTTCAATATTGATAAAAGTTTCATCACCATAAAATCTTGAATGTTTGATTTGGTGGAGATGAAGGTGCTGATGGTTGTGTGTTGGCAGTTAAATCTATTAATATTGCTGTATTTAGAGATGTGTGTATTTGATTTGATGGCGATGACGGTGCTGACGATGGTTGCGAATTAGTTAAATCTATTAACTTTTCTCCATTTAAATATGAAGTTGATGATAACCATTCATTATCATCAATAATCCATTGATATTTATTATTAGTAGCAGGTAATGTCTTCGGAGGTGACGGCAAATCAGAAGCTTTTGCTACTTTAGATGGAATATTTGTCAACATCTTTGTCTCCTGACCACTGCTGACTATCAATTGATTTACCAGTAGGCTTTACTTGTTGATTTACTTGTAGGCTTTACTTGTAGGCTTTACTAGTTGATTTACTGGAGATTACTGCGACGTGAAGTACAGTAATGTAAGCTGAGCGATAACAACAATTTTAAAAGTTAGTTAGGGTAAATTAACAACAAAATTTTAGTTAGTCATCAATAACTACTTTACTTGCGTCAATCAATTTAGTAAATCTAGTGATGTCACATTAATACGAATTATTTGCAAAAAATCATGATCAAATCTAAGAAATCCAATGGAAATTTCAATATTTCCTACTATATTTTCCATGTTACCTTTCGTTTATTCATCGCACCAGAGTCCACTTGTCGCACAACTGCTCTAGTCTTAATTGCTATATGATATTTTCCAATTAATTAACATTCGGTGATGAATATTCAGCAGTAGGCATCATCTCTTCATCCAACAAAAGCAACGTAGGCCCACAATGGTTCAACAATGTCATCGTTAAATCAATTTAAATTCTATTAATGACGTAAATTCCAGATGATTACTTGTGTGTGCACATTTTCTGTTCATAGAATGTACAGTTAAAGCTTTTGCAATGCATATTTGATAATGATAATCAATTCATAAAATGGAAAATTTACCAAAAATAATTAAAATGTAATAACTAATGCAATATAAATCCAATTTCCACATTGTAAAATGCTAAACACATCATTCACGGTTATTATAGAAGCAATAACCATTCAATAAAATAGCACTTTACTCTTTTGATATACTGCATATCGAGCAGTTAGTACATAATTTGTTAAATACATCAAATTTGAATTTTTTAAAAAATGATTCAGAATCTTTGCTAGAATTCCAACTGTTTCGTGCCGCTAATTGTTACATTTGGTCCAGTATTTAATGAGAAATTCGCAGGTACCGACTACACACGATTTCAAAATGTTTTTTTCCCTGCTTGCGCGGTTCCGGTTTATACAGGCCCATCATGACCTAATCTCCGTGAACGGTTCCGCCTTCGGCTTCATCTTCTTTTTCACGTCGGATAACAGACGCAGAAGAAGTGTTCCCAGCTTCCTATTGCATTCGGATTGATTGCAGTATACTATCTTGATGTATCTTTCTTCTATCATAGGACCGGATCTCCAGTTTCCGGTTTCCAAGTTGATGAGAGTCACCTTTGGTACCCCCACCACCACACGGTAAGGGGGAGTAATTGTGAATGAGTTGATGTACAGTGAGTTATTGTAAGTAAATAAGATAAACTTTTCATCGTACTTGATCATGAATTTAGAATTGCAAGTGTTGCTATTTGCCCTCTTTGTAGGGATGACTAGTAGTAATATCATAACCACGATTGCTGGTACAGGGACTGCTTCATTTAGTGGTGATAATGGTGCTGCAACGTCGGCTACACTTGATTATCCAACAAAAGTCGCAGTAGACTCCTCAGGTAGAATTATAACATATTATAATTGACTTTAAGTCTCTTACTTGGTCTCTTCACTATCCACTCTCTAGGCAACGTGTATATTGGGGATGTGTCTAATAATCGTATCCGTAAATTGACTGTATCTACTGGAATTATATCTACGATAGCTGGTACAGGGACTGCTAGTTATAGTGGTGATAATGGCCAGGCCACGTCGGCAGCATTATCGCAGCCGTATGGTGTTAATCTAGACACATCTGGTAGACTTACAATACAATAATAATTCTAATAAAAGTTAAATATTCTTAATTGATTCTGCACTCTAGGAAATGTGTATATTGCTGATACTGTAAACAATCGTATCCGCAAGGTGACGGTTTCTACTGGGATTATTACTAATATCGCCGGCAGCAGCACGAGTGGCAGTTTTAGTGGTGATAGCGCAGCTGCCACGTCGGCGAGATTATATTATCCAAGAGCAGTTGTATTAGATTCATCTGGTAGATATACAATACAATTTGTTATTTCTTGATCTTACTTAGTCCTCTATACTCTAGGAAATGTATATTTTACTGATACATCTAACCATCGTATCCGCAAGGTAACGGTTTCTACTGGGATTATCACCACCATCGCTGGCACGGGAACGACTACTTACAGTGGAGATGGAGGCGCTGCCACGTCGGCAACATTAAACTATCCAAGAGGGGTCGCCTTGGATTCATCAGGTAGGACATGAAATACTAATTTCCATGCTAACCTAACATGCTCACACTGCACTCTCTACAGGTAATGTGTACATCACTGATACTGTAAACAATCGTATCCGCAAGGTGACGGTTTCTACTGGGATTATATCTACGATAGCTGGTACAGGAACTGGCAGTTATAGTGGTGATAACGCAGCTGCCACGTCGGCGGCATTGTATCAGCCGCGTGGAATAGCGCTTGACTCGTCAGGTAATAAATAGTACATCATACAATACTAGTTTGCACGATCTCACAGACGCTCTCTGCACGCCCTAGGTAATGTCTACTTCGGTGATACCTATAACAATCGTGTCCGCAAGGTGACGGTATCAACGGGTATCATCACCACGATTGCTGGTTGCAGTACTACTGGTAGCTTTAGTGGTGATAGTGGCCAGGCCACATCAGCTTATTTGAATTATCCATACGGAGTCGCAGTAGACGCCTCAGGTACACATTCCATACATTGATAGTTTCCATTCTCACTTGGTCTTCTGCTGCAACACTAGGCAACGTGTACATTGGTGACACTTACAATGATCGCGTCCGCAAGGTTACCGCTCCTTCGACTTCCCCCAGGTACCTATTTCCCTTTATAATTACTCTATACACTCATTTAATTATGAATTATTTCTAGTAAAATTCCCACTGCCATACCTACAGCTATACCTACAGCTATTCCAACAAGAATACCTACAGCTATACCTACAGCTATTCCAACAAGAATACCTACAGCTATACCTACAGCTATACCTACAGCTATTCCAACAAGAATACCTACAGCTATACCTACAGCTATACCTACAGCTATTCCCTCTGCCATTCCTACAGCTATTCCAACAAGAATACCTACAGCTATTCCCTCTGTCATTCCCACTGCCATACCTACAGCTATTCCTAGTGCGATACCCTCTCCCATACCTACAGCTATACCAACTGTAGTGCCAACTGCTATACCATCGACTCAACAGCCTACTTATACACCTTCGTATACACCAAGCAAAGCACCAAGTGCAGTGCCATCTACTCAACAGCCTACTAATACACCTTCATATACACCCACTCAACAGCCTACGTACTCACCCTCATATACACCCAGTCGTGTACCTAGTTATGTACCAAGCGCCGTGCCGTCGACTCAACAGCCTACGTACTCACCCTCATATACACCCAGTCGTGTACCTAGTTGTGTACCAAGTGCCGTGCCATCAACCCAACAGCCTACTAATACACCCTCATATACGCCAAGTAATATACCAAGTGCCGTGCCATCGACTCAACAGCCTACTAATACACCATCATATTTACCAAGTACTATCCCCAGTGCCGTGCCGTCGACTCAACAGCCTACGTACTCACCATCATATACACCCAGTCGTGTACCTAGTTGTGTACCAAGTGCCGTGCCATCGACTCAACAGCCTACTAATACACCTTCGTATACGCCAAGCAAAGCACCAAGTGCAGTGCCATCTACTCAACAGCCTACTAATACACCTTCATATACACCCAGTCGTGTACCTAGTCATGTACCAAGTGCCGTGCCATCAACCCAACAGCCTACTAATACACCTTCGTATACACCGAGTACTATCCCAAGTGCAGTTCCATCGACTGCATCGCCATCAACGACCCCTACTCAGTCACCATCATCGTATCCTACCTACTCGTCTAGTGTGCGTGTTTATTTCGTGGTCACACAGGGGTTAACGGGTATGTCTGCTGCCACTTACTCAAGTAATAGAGAGTCTAATGACATGATATTCAAGCAAACAGTGGTGAGCATGCTAGGTTACGACTGTCAATACGATGACGTCACCATCCAACTGATCAGTAGCACCGTGCAGAGTAGATCATTAGTATCATCCTCGATATCCACTGAAGAGATCACTGTGATGTACAGCATTTCTACTCCCACCTTCATCTTCAACGACACCAATCAAGCTACAAATATGTTCATACAAGCATTGAATGAGTCCATTGTAACGGAAGAATTTGACACTCTTTTACATGGTAGCACTGGCAGTACTTGGCAATCAGTTACCACTACTTATGCAATATTTAGCACGGCGTCGCCTACCTCATCGCCTACTTCCACACCAACTTCCGCCCCAACAAAACTAGATAATATCGTCGCGAATCTACTCACCATACCGTTGGACAACAGTGTAGCCAAGGCGAAGATCAAGTACTACCTCGGCGCGTTCATGGGCTACTTCTTGGGTATCTACATCTGCTTGTACCTGTACTCCTTCCTGCGCTACGGCAATGCCACGGCTACACAGCTCTATGACACCTCGTACCAATCAGAAACCTACGTGAGGTGTACTGCGGTTCCCGCTGAGGAGAATAAAGACGCGTTACTATCCGACCTGTGTGCGAAGAATGCGCTGGTGCAGAGAAACATGTTATTGGGAGAGAAGTTAAGGCTAATGAAACAAGCTACTTCCAAGAAATTGATCATAGAAGACGATGAAGATGCGTTGTTAGAGGACGAGGACAGGTACTCGAAGGGGTACCGTAAGTACATGTATCAAAAGCGTACATTGCTAGGTTGTAGTCCTGTCCTCTACCCAGACGGGTATGTAGTAAAGATACCGTGCACGAATAGAGAGATAGTCTCCTTCCCGCCTGGTCGCGTGGAAGACTTGCTGCTGTATATTTGCCACAACCACCCGTTGTTCTCGTGCTTCTACTTCATGGAAGGGTCCAAGCTAGGTGGGCATGGCACGCGCATCCTGTATATCGGCAAGGATATCGCGGTGTTCGTGCTGTACCAGTTCTCCAACATGTTACTGCAGTACTTCATGCTGGATGACATTGGTCTAGGTACGTTCATCAACTTGTTCATCATCACACCAAGCGCCGTGTCCATTGGGCTACTACTCAAGTACCTGTATACCTGTCCGTTCACAGAGTCTTTGGAGTTCCAGCGTAAGTATGCCAATTACAAGTCAACCGTGCTCTTCCTCGGTCGCCTCGCCATTGTCCCCATCATGCTTATCATGTTTGGCTCATTGATCATCGCGTGTCTCTTCAGCAGCAACCGCGGTGTGCCCTTGATCCTCATCAACTACTTCATTTATGTGCAATTCTACGGTATTCTACTCGCCTTAACCAAGACTCCATTGCTCTTCATCGATGGGTATTTCTACCGGATATGCCTCTTCGGACTGCTGGAAATTGTCTGTGTAGGTCAGTTATACAAGGAGCGCATCCTCGCCGAGCAGCTGGTGGTAAATGTAGACTACGCCTGCCGCGTCCACTCCTACCTATTCGGACTCATCAAAGTGCAAAAGATACTCAACAGAAACGATGCCATCAAGGCCAAGTGGATCACAGAAGGAGACGTGTATGACATCGAGATGAAGGGTGACGGCTTCGTTAGTAATGTAACTAATGACACACCAACGGAAGAGTTGAGTGGTGATCGCATTAGCACGGTGTTTAGTATGGATGGCATATTCGGCGCCAGCAGTACTATCAGCAGTAACAACCATGACATCTCATTTGTAACCGTTGAAAATAGAAATCCTATTCATTCACTAGCAAGCGTAGCGACACGATTACAGTCGTCAGCTGATGACGCCGCCGCTGCTGCTGATGCAGTAGATGTCGATGCGGCGCTGTATCTCGAGTATCAAAACAGTCTCCAGGGTAATCACAATGACGCATTGTATGACATGAGTAAGAACGAGGATCAGTTGACCTTTGAAGAGTGGAAAACCACGAGAAAACAGTTCAAACAAGGTAACACACTCACTCACTCATGATTCAAACTTGCTTACTCATCTTACTCCCTTTATTAGGCACCCGCAGCTCCTTTGTCAAAGCATTCCAGATGTTTGAAGAGCGAGAGAAGGTCGCACTTGACAGTCTCGAGGCGTCAGCGAGTGTGAAGAACACGTTGAAGTTGCACTGCATGAAAGTGAAGAATATACTTGCAGTGAATCGCGCATTTAGTTCAGCTGTTAACAAACCCAAGTTAAGTGAGTCAGAGAGTGAGTGAGTGAGTGAGTGAGTGAGTGAGTGAGTACGTAGCTCTATGCCAGATTACATAACCGTTTTATTTTCATTATTTTACATGTATACTAGAAACCAAACAGCTATTCAATCAGTCAATAACTCATCGATTTTCAACGGCAACTTCCCCGCCATCGCCCTACTCAGTCTAGCTCTGAGTGCGCTCATCGCCATCAACGGCATCCGCAGATAACGCTGCGATACTTGTTACTGCGAGTAGGATGCTGGTCCAACGGGCTATAATCCCTAAGTGGTCCAAAATAAGCGCCCCAGTGAAAACTTGGGCCCCGGGGCCCGGATCCGAGCCCTCCTCCCGGGGAAAATTTTTCCCACAGAGAATTTTAGCGGCCCTGTAAAGGTAACCAACCAACTTCAAATTTTGAAATTTTTTCTAGTGATTCCTCCTTCGACGAGTTAGTACTATTTGTAGTAGCTTCTAACTCTGAACGAGTATTGCGCTATTAATATTTTATTTCGGTAGCAGATTTCCTAGCAAGTAACAACAAGCAGTAAGTTGTAACCATTTGAAACGTTTGTAATCTAAATGAGGAAAAGGACTACGCTATTTAAACAAGCAAAAGAGAAAGAGGAGATCAAAATCTCGAAGCTATGTCCCATTTCCCCTTGCACCACTGCTGGTATGACATCTTGCACTTAATTCCATTATATCCCTATCAATCGCACCACTCATTATTATTGCGCAGGTGAATACCAAGAAATTCAAAACCCAAAACTACGAATTGCTCAAAGAGCATCAATATTATCTGACATTAGCATCGAAGACGCCCATGCAATCGACGACTACAATCTTTACAGGGCTCTTGGTGAGTTTAATATTGGATTAATCTCAGAGAAATTTCATAATAAATGTATTAACGACAAGGACGAATGGTTTCGTTCTCTCTTCCAATACAGCCCATTGGAGGACATAATCGGCACATTTGGTGAGTATTTAATGCAGCGTTTTGGGGGACCACAGTACTATACCGACAACAAAGGTATAATATTCAATCATTCAATCACTTACAAGCTTCCTTACTCACTCTCTTCATGCATTCAGGGATGCCGAATATGGTCAAGGCGCACAGCCAGGTTGAAATGACTGTTAGGACTGCTCAAAAATGGTGCGATTATATGGAAGAGACTATTGATGAGCTAATTACAGAGAAAGTTATAGTGGAAAAATTCAAGAATATTTTAATGAATTATTTTAAATATACTGCATACAACCTGGTGGCGGCGCAGGAGGCGCAGTGTTTGATGATGAAGATGGGTTGCCGCGACGAGCTCAAGGAGGAGTTGGAATATGACAATGAAGTTGTCCTATAGCGCAGTTGGTGTGGATGTGTTACTTGTTGTCGAAGATATTGTACCGATTATTGTATATTGTTTAAATACATGGAAAAAAAACGATTACTCTCTTGTACTTATCCATCTCGTGTCCTTCGTAGACAAATTGTTGATGGCTTGTGCATAAAGCTGTTACCTCACACTTGCTACAAAGTGGTTAAATAATCTTAACATTGACCGAGTAATAAGTGTAATAAATTCAGTAACTTGGTAGTCTAACAGGCATGAAAGGACGCCCTCAAATAAAGATAAAGAGACCTATAGAGTCCAAGCACGAGCTTTTAAACACTGTGTGAAATCATTATATCACAGGGATTTGTGGTAACATATTCAATGAGACCTATAAGTAATAGAGGCGGTAAGTTTAGTAAATGGGTGAGTGAGCATAGGAGTTGCACCAGTTTCTTCCCTCAGTTATATTAAAATTTTGTAATCAAGAAATGAGAATTTTTCTCGTTCAGAGATTGTTCACATAAAGAATCATCGGGAACTGGTGCAGATATGATCTTAGCTATTACCTGATTACCTGAGTAAGTCTCCGTGTTACGCTTAATCAGCTATGGTTGAGCAACATCAGTGGGACTTTGGGGGCTGCCATTGCCGCTTGCCAACTTGTGCTTGGTTTTCTGCTGGCCATGAAACAAGGACCGCTTTGCGTTGGGAATTACTTCAGGTTACTTTATAAAGCTAATCAATATATATATACTTGGTATCCCGAAGCACGGCGTATCCATTATGCGCCGTCTCCGAGTCTCTAATTTGCCATCTCTTTGAAGAGATTCTCTTCGATGCCGGTACCCCGGATTTCAATCATCGCCGAACTTGTTTCAAACCAAGAAGGAAGATATTGATATTGAGAGATCGTCCTCAATATACGCTGTGGAAGAAGAAGCAAGTAAAGCGAAAATAGCTAATTACATTGAGTGCTAATAAACGCCGTAAAGAAAAATAAGGAGGAGGCGCTATGAAGATGCAAGACAGCTCGCAATCCTCAAAGTCTCCATCACGTAAGTCTAGCAGTATAATAGATATTATGATGGAGCAAACGGGGTTACTTATGTGGAAGAGATTTTGTGAGATATCTGCGCGTAAAGGGGCTTACGTAGTTCTCCTTCTGCAGCCTATTATGGTGTTCAGTTTATTGGATTTGCTATACTATAAGATGCCCTTGTTCTTGCCAGGCGGAATTGAAGAGTTCTTTGTGCCATTAGGCTTCTTGGGATATCTACAGATGATTGTTGTGCTATTTAGTGTGGAGAAATGTAATAAACTTCAAGAATCAATGAAAATGATGGGAATGTTGGAGCTACCTTACTTCACAGCTTACTTCCTTGTTGATGGAGCGATTGTTGGCTTTGTTATTTCGTTGATTTCGTCTCTAATCTCACTTTATGGACTATTCAATGATGCTTCATTTGGTACAATTTTTGGTTTGTTGCTTATTTACTGTTTATCTGTCGTCCCATTTGCATATTCAATCTCAACACTATTTGACTCAGCTCAATCAGCATCTCAAGCCGGCATATTCTCGTGCTTCATCCTTTACGTCATCTACCTCGTGGTCGACATAAAAGGGGACAATGGCAAGCAAGGTGTGGCTTGTCTTTTCCCTCCTTTAGCTCTGCAAATCGCCTCGGGCTCATTTAAGAAGAGTTACACTGGCATCTCCGTATCTGGGTGCTGCGGGATGCTTTTATTTGACTGTTTCTTGTGGTCGATTGTCGGTTGGTATCTCAACCAAGTTGTGCCAAGTCAATTCGGCACTAAGTTACCTTGGCATTTCCCCTTCCACTCGTCGTATTGGTTTCCAGTCGTGACTAACGCAGATACCTCCACCGTGTTCAATGCCGTAGGCTTGTCTAACTCCTTGATGGATAACGAGGTCGTAGAAGGCGCAGAAAAGGGAATACCAACTGAAATCCCTAACGAGACGTTGCTTGGTAAGCCCAGTGTGACCATCAACAAGCTGAAGAAGACGTACGGCGAGACTACCGTCGTCAATGAGATATCATTCAACATGTACGAGAACCAGATCTTTGCGCTCTTAGGTCATAACGGAGCAGGCAAGACTACCACTATATCCATGCTCAGCGGGTTGATTGACAGCGATTACCGGGGCGGTGACGCGCGTGTTTACGGCAATAGTATCGTCACCAATATGATGCAAGTGCGTAGTTCACTAGGGGTTTGTCCTCAGCACGACGTTTTGTTCGAGAATCTCACCATGGAACAGCATATTATCTTGTTTGGTCGCTTGAAAGGCCAGCCATTCGACGCTTGCCAGCAAGAAGTGACTTATTTGGCGAACTTATTCAGACTTGACGAGAGATTGCATCACACAGGTATTGCCTTCTACGCTTCTCACTCACTCACTCACTCACTCACTCACTCGCACATTGTACTCAGGCGGGCAGTTATCTGGAGGACAAAAACGCAAGTTATCTGTGTCCATTGCTATATGCGGTGGCAGTAAGTTTGTTATCCTAGACGAGCCAACAGCCTCCATGGATCCGCTTGCTCGAAGGGAGATTTGGGACCTATTAGCGTCACTACGCGGCGGTCGCACGATGCTACTTACAACGCATTACATGGACGAAGCCGACGTGTTAGGTGATCGCATCGCCATCATGAACCTAGGCAAGCTGCAGTGCATCGGTAGCCCACAGTTCTTGAAGACGTACTACGGCGCCGGTTACAAGCTTATCTTCGAACCAACCACTTCATTCGACAAGAATATCCACTTACCAGATCTCACCAAGTACGTGTGTGCTGCCATTCACGACGCTACTTACTCGTTGGATGACGAATTAGAAGGACAAATTGTGTATAACTTGCCTTTCAAAAGCATTGCCAAGTTCGGTTCCTTCTTCACGGAACTGGAGACGAGCAAGAGCAAGCACTGCATCAGTGCATTCGGTGTGACTATAACCTCGATGGAAGACGTCTTCCTCAAGGTCGGCGAGGACCACTCAGTCAAGCCTAACCAGCGGTTGATGGAGGAGCACGGCATTGGTAAGAACACTGAGTTTCAACCTAATTTCTTCTCCCAAACCTACGGTATCTTCATGCGCAGACTCATGATTGCGGTGCAAGATTACTATGTGACAGTGCCTCTGCTAGCCCTGCCACTTGCTGCTACTTCCGCCGCGGCGGCGCTCTATAAGAACGAAACAATCAGTAAGTCTGCGTGGGTGAACTGCCTGGCCGCCTCTGGCATCATCATGGCGGGGTACTTCGGTGTCCCCGGGCTTATTGCGGAGTTCCAGGTGCGTGAGCGCGCTGATCGGTTGAGGAATGTGTTGACAGTTGCAGGCTGTGACTTCCGCGCGTATTGGCTGGGTTCTTTCTTGTCTGACTACGTGCTACTGAGTATCGTCCTGATAGGGACGTGGATTTCATGGGGTGCCGGGGAGATGAAGCCATTCATCAGTGAGTGGGACGAGGATGACAACAACCCGCAGTCCAGCTCACCTGGTCTGGCATTCTTCCTTCTCATGGTGTTTATGGCGCAGATTATTTCCTTTTCCTACTCCTTTTCCTTCTTATTCACCTCTCCCGCGGCTTGCATGGCCTTCATGCCGATGCTGGTGCTGCTGAGCATACTCATCCCCACCATACTAATCATCATTGTCGCCATTATAATCGAGCAAATCACGGGCCATTTCAGCACCAACGGCGGTCCGCAGCTCTGGGGAACGATGATCGTGTCACCGTTAGGCGCGCTCTTCAGTGGCCTTCTCGACTGCAGTCTCAACCTAAGTAGTAAGTTCTCTAAGAATGTGTTCCCATCGATCGGTGCCACACTCGCATTCATGATTATTGAGACGGTACTCACTCACTCACTCACTCACTCACTCACTCACTCACTTACTTACTCACTCACTCACTCACTCACTCACTTGTCTAGGTTTTGTACATGTTATTGGCTTACTACATTGACTCGCAGGCGGTTTACCCTGTAACTCTCGCGCCAGACCCTACCTTCAATCCCGACGCCTTGCTGCAATCCCTCGACAATGATGTCACCAACGAGCGAGTCAAAGTGTTGACAGACGAAGGCAAGTCTTACGACCCACAGGTTCCACTGCGAGTCGTCGAGCTGCGCAAGGTTTATCCACCAAAAAGAAGTAATATGAAGCCAATTGTTGCCGCTGAAAACGTTACATTCCAAGTGCAACGCGGTGAGATATTCGGCTTGCTTGGAGCTAACGGAGCAGGTAAAACAACCACCTTGTCGATGCTAACGAGACACACCTTGCCGACCTGCGGTAATGCCTATGTAACAGGTCAGAGTGTGCTTACTAATTTCATTCAAGGCGCAGCTAACCTGGGTGTAGTGACCCAAAACAATTCCTTGTGGGACTTGCTCTCAGTGGAGTCTCACCTCTATCTATTCGCACGTCTCCGCGGTATCCCTGAGGCAAGTGTCAAGGCAGTAGTTGACTCAACTATTGATGAGTTGGAGCTCACTCCGCATCGTCACAAGCGCAGCATGAACCTGTCTGGAGGCATGAAGCGCAAGCTATGTGTGGCTATTGCGCTCATTGGTGACCCAAGTATCGTGTTGCTTGATGAGATCAGCGCGGGTCTTGACCCCGTTTCACGTCGTAATCTTTGGCGTGTCATCCTCAAAACCATGTCCCATCGCTCTGTTATCCTCACCACCCACTCCATGGAAGAGGCAGAGGTGCTGTGCAAGCGGATCGGCATCATGGTCAAAGGCCAGCTACGCGCACTAGGCACTAAACAGCACCTTAAAAGCAAGTTTGGCTCCGGCTACGAGCTAGTAGTCAAGTTGCACGTCAAAGATTTTGTGCAACAAACAGCAAAACTTGAAGAATTTGTGAAATCAATCTTCCCAACTGCCGCGATGCTCGCCGAGAATGGCGGGCTCATCACGTACCACATCCCCGCGCAGGAGATGCGCATCGGGCTGGCTTTCACAAGGTTCTACGAGGCCAAGGAGGGTCTGGATATTGAGGAATTCATCTTCTCACAACCGACATTAGAGCAAGTTTTTATTAAGACGGTGATAACCCACAGCCCAGAAGAGCTGGCGGCGTCGCCCCTCCGGGCCCAGCTGCTGCTGGTCAACTCATCCATGCGCAAGTCATCGATATCAGTGCATTCCGGGGATTTGTTGTCCTCACCCGATGAAGGTGAAGGTGAAATCATTGAGGAACCTAACCGTTGCGGCTGGAGACCGCTTTGGTTGAAGCGGTTCGCTGCGCTATTCGCTCTGTTGTTCATCATCTTCACTGTTGTGTTGTTCACAAGCAGAGGCGGCGTCCTCTTCCTTCCGACGGTCCTCGTGCTGGTACTTGCTTGTATATTCGGGAATTGCTTGTGTTGCTCTTGCTGCAACGCACCGAAGGACCAGGACTAGCAGGACCCTAGCGGGACCTAGTGGGACTAGTGCGTCCCGTGGGCCAGAGCGCGCCGGTCGCTATTGAAACTTGTTTTTGTGTGAATATTCACTACATTTTTGACTCTTCCTCCTCCTCCTCCTTCCACTAGGTGTGTGCCAGGTGATCGCTAGATATTACCCGCTAGAAATGGGTGTTGTTTACAGTCTAATCCCACTCGCCAAGCACTACATCCGGTGTTATTCCGCGCGCAACACCCTTTCCTTCCCTCCTTTCTTCTCCTCTTCCCCTTCCAATTTCGTCGATTTTCCACACCCATTGCCATGCTTTTTTGAAAAGAGAAAAAAAAATGGCGTCGAAGCGTGGGTTGAAGAGACCTGCTTTGGCTATTGAGACGGCTTCAAAGACGAAGCAAGATGGTCAAGGTCCTGCCAAAGTAGCTAGCATAGCAGCAGCTCCCGCCAAGAGCATTAGAGTGCTAGATGCCACGTCTAAGTTGATCAAAAGCTTCACGTATCTAGATGCGGTATTGAATGCATTGGATCGAAGAGATATCCCAGGAGTGTGGGAGAAAGTCAAAGATGGTGTTGAAGCCATGCTTCGAGGTACTGGTGCTGCGTTCACATTAAGCGATTTTGCAACAATATTGACAATATGCCCAAGTGCATACAAGGTTGAATGGAAAGATGTTCCTAAAGACCCCGAGTCACACATTGATTTATTCTTATGCATCTCAATAACACCAATAACTCCAACAAATGAGTCAAGTGGACCTTCAAGGTCGCTGTTATCGGAGACCAGAATTGAAATATTTCAAGAATTATTATACCAAAAATTAAATGAACTAAAAGCTTCTTTACCTGCAGGAAGTGCTGTTACTATCGTGCCCGATCCTGCTGTTATCCCTGCAAGACCCACTCGATCAGCAGCAGAGACTGACGTGAAGGAGATATCTACAGTAGTTAATCCTGAGAAAACCCGCGAATCAGAGACAATGGAAGTGGTGAATGATGCTGTAAATTTACATGATATGGCAATAGCAAGAGGGAAATTGCGGGTAATTGAAGACGAACAGTACCGCAAGCAGCGGTGCTACGACCTCAAGCTGGAGCGAGTGCGGTCTCTCACCTCTTTGTGTGATGTCCTGCGCACAGCTGCGCGTTCGAAAGGTAGAACTGTTTTCCCTCTGAAGGACTGTGTTGACCAGTATACTTTGCAGTTTAACGTCACCAAAACAGAGTTTTCAGCGCGTCTGCAGCTAGTCAATCAAGTGGCTCCGGAGTTTCTGTGTATAATTCCAATGAATCACCACGTGCCAGTCGACACCCTCCGCATCAACCTAGACGCACCTTACTCGCATGTGAGAGCCAAGTTGAGTGACAGAAACAGCTTCAAGTCCTACTTAGAAGACGAGAACCAGAGCTAAGACCCCGACCGGGCGGGTGTGGAGCGCGTGTAAGTGTTATAAATTGTCTATTTATTTACATAATTTTAATTATTATACAAGTTTTCTTCTAACTAGTCGTGCATAACAAGCACACTCCTCTCAGTATCCAGTGCAGCGGTTTCTGCTCCATGCTGGGCAGGGTCACGGTGAAGATCAGGTACTTGTCTGTCCTTGTTGGGTACTTGTACACCGGACATTCATAGCCACCAAACGGTCCGTAGTCACTGTTGGATGCGTTCCCTTTTTGCTTTGCTTTGCTTATTGCCGAGACAAGAATCACGGGTAAAGCAGAGAAAAGCTTCTTGTTCTCACTCTCTACGATGCTTCCACCACCCCATGCAGCGCCGTCCATGAAGAGGCCGTGGACATACACACCCTCTCTAGGTGCGTGTCTAACATTTTCTGCCGTTGAAATATCTGTAACTTCACTGTGCATCACTACACTATCTAATGCCCAACTGTCACCTTTATGAGACCTAGCAATCTCTTGTTGCACAGCCGTTAGAAATCCTTGGGGATTAAAGAAACCAGCCATCCAAAAGGAGTTTAACCGACCGTCGTTCAACCACGTACGATACTGCGCATCACGTGAGATCAGCCCACTATACCACAGCCCCAAGTTCGGTGCCATCCATGACAGCTCATCCCCAGCAGGTGAGAAGAGCCACAGCTTAGGTACACGCGCATCAAACACTGCGTTGATGCTGTCCATGATCTCCCCGGTAACCACTACCTCACCGCGGATAGCTTGCATCACTATATCCAACGTCGCTCTTACCTTGTCTATTGCAAGTTGAAGCCGTTGCACTTCTTGATACAAGAATATGTTCAACGGTTGCTCGAACCCACCTAGTAATGCGATCTTCTCTTCGTACTCATCTTCTATGTAGTCAGATGGGATAGTACCGCTTAACTCGAGACACTTTGCTAAGACGATCTCCTCCCGCGTCTTGCCGCCACTCACGGCACCAGTTTGCTTGGGTTGCGTCTCAAGGATCGTGTCAAGCAGCTGCGTTACCTCTTTGAAACGGAAGGTTAGATCCGCGTTTGGATGCAGTCCCAACACCTCTGGCGAGTCGATTTCAGGGACTTTTGAGATGAAATTCAGGTACTCTTCCATCTCACCGCCGTTAGGAATGCGGTAGCTAAAGTTGTTAGGGATCCGGTTGATAGGGTGCTCGGGATTGAAGGTAAATGACGGTTGAAGGGTGTGGGATGCTAACCAGGCCTCGGTATATGCAGCAAACAACCGACGATCAAAGTTATCAGTGATACGCCCACCATATTGCACCTCACCCACCATGTACTGCACTGTGGACCAGGACAACGTCGAGAACTCGAGGTGTTTCTCTAGGAACATAATCGACGCGTTCAAGTCGCCATCGTTGTACTCATATGGGATGCACCAACCTAACGGTCCAAACTTGCGCCGCTCTTGCACTACTGAGTGGTTGAAGCACAAAGCAAAGAGAAGTGTGCGCCAAACCGAGGAATCAATGCGTTCCAGGCGGTCCTGGTCGACGATGACGGTATAGGACCGCAATAAACCGGCGCGCAGGCCTTTAG